>ENA-UOOI01000290-UOOI01000290.1-fermentation-metagenome-genome-assembly--contig:-NODE-290-length-64698-cov-53.302415_pt1 | contig 64698 bp, 57 predicted proteins | sample MGYA00245779_ERZ724027 | MGnify/ENA primary metagenome ERZ724027 (study PRJEB28704, sample SAMN03018318) | fermentation metagenome | biome: anthropogenic terrestrial biome; feature: soil; material...
AGTTGTTAAATTACAGGTGTCTCAAAATATCAACTAATTAATGAGGGAGCACCAATCCTTTCTAATATGGATAAAATGATAAAATAGATATAAAAGAAATGCTAGGTATATTCTTCCCGATTTCAATAAATGTCAGACATAGTTTTCCTCAGCTTGAGAAGATAAAACATTTTATAATAATATACTGAAAATAGAAAATGTTTTTTGTTTATATGTTATAAAATCTAAGGAATGAAAACTATTTAAATTAAATGACATTTAGTGATACTTGCCTGAATATAAAGGCCATCTTTGCTTAAGAGAATGAAAAATGATATCTCAGGGTATTTCTAGAGACTGTGCTCCGTACGATATCACTGGCTCGATACTTATTAGCCGATACTTGGAAACATATATTTTTAGGGATTATAGGGTTAACCAAGGATGGTAACCCTGTGGGGTTTTATTTTATTGCTATAATGCGCTTTAGATTTGCGCGCTTACTCTGCAATAATGGAAAACAAACATAATGTTTAAGAAGGGAAAAAACCTCGCAAGAAATAGAGTTAAAAATCAGACTAAGGATTAAAGAGTAAAAATCAGAGGGACGTAAAGCATGGCAAAAGTAATTATTTATACGACGGAAAGCTGTTCGAAATGCAATAAATTAAAGGAATTCCTGGAAGCACACTCAGTTGCTTTCGAGGTAGCAGACATGTCTACTCCCGAAGCTCTAACAGAACTGCGTTTCAACGGAGTTTTCACAGTGACAGCTCCTGTTTTACAGATCGATGATACCTTTCTTACACACGAGGAACTCTTCATAGGGGGAGAAATAAATCCTGAAAAAATTCACGGAATCCTGTGATGAAAGAGGTCTGAAAATTAAAAACGAATTGAATATATTATAAGTTCCATTATTAAAGCAGTTACTGAAGATGAGAAAATGACAAACAAGATCCTCTTACCCGATGGCCAGTTATCTGACAACCAGTCAGCGCAAAAGCCGCTTGAAAAGTTGTCCGTCTCTCCTCTCCCCAAAAATGACCCGTTATCTGACAACCAGCCAGTGCAAAAAACTCTTGACGGCTCGTCTATCTCCCCTCTTCCCAAAGTAAGGACAACAGACGGTTTCATCCTTAACTGGGATAGGAACATTATTGTAAACCAGCTTCTAAAAGAAACAAAATTAAGCGAGATCTTCTACAATAAACCCTCAATCACAAAAGAAGAAGCTCTTGAGATTGCAAAGCACGCAGAAAAACTCATTAAAAAAATGAATATTAAGTTTCTCTCAGGTCCTCTTATCCGGGAAATCGTAAACAATATCCTGCTTGACAGGGGACATATCGAGTGGAGAAATATCATGACAAGGGTCGGGGCTTCGGTCTACGATGCCTATGAAATCGATACTGGATATGGGTTTGAGGCTAATGACAACGCAAATCAGCTTAACAATGCTGAAACTTCACATAAAAGAAAAGCCGACAAAATGTCCAAAGAGCAAAACCTTCTCCTGATGCCAAAAGAGCTTGCAGATTTACATTTGAACGGGGATTTCCATATTCATGACCTTGAATACATGGGCACCAGGCCATTTTGCCAGGATTGGGATCTTCGCTACTTTTTTTACTATGGTCTCATGCCTGATGGGGTAGGAACTCAATCGAGCGTTGCAAAGCCAGCAAAGAATGCTGAGGTGGCTTTTCTTCATGCGGTAAAAGCTATGGGTTCGGCTCAAACCAATTTTGCAGGTGGGCAGGGCTTTTACAATTTTTTGACTTTTATGGCTCCCTATTTGGAAGGCAAATCCGAAACCGAAATCAAGCAGCTTATGCAAATGTTTGTCTATGAAATGATGCAAATGATGTGCGCAAGAGGCGGGCAGACGGTCTTTTCATCTGTGCAGCTTTCTCCTGGAGTCCCAAAGCTCTGGAGAAACATTCCAATTGTCGCGATGGGCAAAATCTGGGACGACAAGCAAGCCCCGCTCAGAACCTACGGAGAATTTGAAAAAGAGGTTCGCCTTGGATTTAAGGCTTTAATGGACGTCATGCTTGAAGGAGATGCTTGGGGTAAGCCTTTCAGTTTCCCAAAGCCCGAGATTTCCATTGAACCTGACTTTATGGAGGAAGACGAAGAATTCAACAGGACTCACCCTGAACTTCTGACTTATAAAGAGCTGTACAGGATGACCTTCGAGCTGGCTGCCAAATTCGGGACTCCTTATTTTGATAATCAGCTTCCTGAGTACAGGGGCGCAGGAGAAGGGATTTCATGTTATCAGTGCTGCGCTTATCAATTTTCTGCAAACCCTACTGATGATAAAGAGTTCGATGACAAACTTCATTTCAAGGACGGAAAACACTTTTCAATGGGCTCGTGGATGGTCCTGTCTTTAAACTGTCCAAGGGCTGCATATAGGGCTGAACATGATGATGAGAAGCTTTTCAATGAGCTCAAGACCCTGATGAACCAGGGTGTGGAAGTTTTCAAGATCAAGCAAAAATGGATGAGCAATCTAATAAAGAAAAACAGGATTCCGTTTGCAGCTCAGTGCCCCAAAGATCCGAATACCGGAGAAAAAGGAGCTATAGCTGTTGATTTCGACAGCCTGGTTTATACCATCGGAATAGTCGGAATTAATGAAATGGTTCAGCACCACACAGGCTACCAGATGCATGAGTCTCAGGACGCATATAAGCTTGCAATCAGGGCTATGTTTGAAATGAAGATGCATGCTCAAGAGCTTTCACAGGAAACAGGTATGGAAATTGCCCTTGCAAGAACGCCTGCCGAAACGACAGCCCAGCGTTTTGCAGTCTCTGACCTCCTTCATAAGCAATATGCCGATAAAGCCGAGTTCACAATTAAAGGGGATGTGGAAGGCGCAAAAAGTGAGTTAAGCCAGACACATGACCTGCCTATCTACTATACCAATGGGACCCATTTGCCGCCTGGTGCAGACATATCCCTGCCTGAAAGAATAAAGTATGAACATACTTTCTTCCCAATTGTTGACGGTGGAAATATAATGCATATCTGGCTTGGGGAAGGAAAGCCAGATCCTGATGGTCTGCAGGAGCTTGCCATGCACATAGCAAAGAATACCCAGACCGGTTATTTTGCCTTTACCCGGGACATGACTGTGTGCACTGACGAAGGGTATGTAGCTGATGGTTTGCTGGACAGATGCCCGAAATGTAAGTCTGAAAATGTGCAGCACCTCTCAAGGATCACAGGATACCTTCAGTCCGTAGAAGGCTGGAATAAAGGCAAACGTCAGGAACTTCTGGACAGAAAGCGATATAGTACAAGGGAACTCAGGTAAGAGTCCCTTAAACCTTTTCTGTATTTTTATACAAAAACGTTAGAGACAGTAGGCTATGAAAGGCAAGAAGTGTAGGCTATGAAGGTAAATTATGCAGGTACTGTCCCACTCTCGACCCTAGATTGGAGTGGGAGAGCTGCGATCACTATTTTTTTTCGAGGATGTCCCTTTCGCTGTCCCTACTGTCAGAACCATCCTTACCTCCAGGGACTGAACTCTGTAGAACTGGACTTTGTGAAGGGGCAGATTAAAAAATCGAAATCCTTTGTGAGTTCGGTTGTATTTTCAGGAGGGGAACCTCTGATGCAGGATGCAGTTGTGCCTCTTGCAGAATTTGTAAAAGAACTTGGGCTCTTAGTCGGAATTCACACAAATGGCTGTTATCCTGAAATGGCAGGCGAACTGGTTAAACGAAAACTGGTTGATAAGTTTTTTATTGATATAAAAGCTCCTCCTGCTGATCCTGCACTTTACGGGAAAGTTATAGGCTGGGGAGAACATGAAGCCGTGAAAATGACTCCTGAACAGATTACTGCGGCTATAATAGAAACGCTCGAAATTGTAAATTCCAGTGGCTTAGAACTTGAGCTCAGGACAACACTAATCAGGGATTTTATAGGAAGTAAGCAAGAAATTACGAGTATAGCTGCCTGGATTTCGGAACATATAAAAAATAAGAAACTTACATATGTATTGCAGCAGGGAATTCCGGAATATAGCTTGCAGGAAAACTTAAGGAACACACAGGTTCTGGAAAGGGAGGAATTATACGAACTCGGAAGAATCGCAAAAAACTTTCTGGAAAATGTTAGAATAAGAACAAAAGAAGGTGGAGAAGAAGTAATCCTTAACTCTATATAATATTTCCAGCGTATAATTTATTTGGATTTATTGATGCTCTCTTGGCTGGCTTTTTATCGGTTTTTTAAAAAGCAAAATCTGTTTCTCTTTTTAAGTTCCACTTCTCGATTCTATTTTGCTTCTACCTTTCCAGCTTATTGATATTTTCTCCTTTCCGAGTTTTTAATAGAAAAACCATATTTAAGTTCAAATGATTTTGAAGTTTACAAAAACCTTATACATCCCTAGAGATTAAGGGCTTGTTAAACCATGGAAGATTTACTCGTTCAATACCTATTAATAAATGTTAATATTTTTAAAATAATGTTTAGCTCAATACTAAAAATCTCTCAGTTTGCACTGCCAACTTTTGTATAATGCGTTGAATTACAAAAATTAAATAAAGGAGAGTAACTCAGTGCATCTTGGCTTACAAAAAACGAATTAAAAAGAAAGCAAAAGTAATCGTTTTCAAAAGAACCATGAAAAACACAAAAGTATCTTCAATTGGAGAGCGCGCTCTTATCTCCATTTTATCTGAAATTTTTAAAGTTCCCGATGGCAAGGAGAAAGGACAGGAAGGAATCCTTATAGGTGCAGGTTCAGATGACTGCGCCGTCCTTGACCTGGTAGGTGAAGACTGCTTGGTTGTCACTACCGACATGCTGCATAGGACTACGGATTTTCCGGAAGAAATGACTCCCTGGCAAATAGGCTGGATGTCAGCAGCCGTAAACCTGAGTGACATTGCAGCTATGGGGGCAGAACCCACAGGGCTTGTTATAGCAATCGGGATGCCTACTGATACTGAAATTGATTTTGTTAAAGAACTTGCAAAAGGTATGCAGGCATGTGCTGAGTTCTGCGGAACTGCGATTATCGGAGGCGACCTTGACACCCACGCAGAATTGACAATTACAGGGACAGCAATAGGCAGGGTGAAAAAAAATCAACTCCTTCTTCGGCGTGGAGCAAAGTCAGGTGACCTTGTCTGTGTCACAGGATATACAGGGTCTGCAGGCGCAGCTCTGGAAGCCCTTCTGTCAAAAAAACTAGTAAGTGAACTTGTTCTGAAGGCGCTTTTTGAACCCATTCCGCGCGTGAGAGAAGCAAGGAAGCTGGCCGAATCTGGAGCAGTCACATCCATGATGGATACAAGTGATGGTCTTGCGATGTCTCTTTACGACCTTGCCAAGCAGAGCAAGGTAGGCTTCAAGATTCGGGAAAATTCTCTCCCTATCCTCAGGGATGTCCGAGAATTTGCTTCAAATCCGCACAAGCTAAAGGAACTTGCCCTTTACACTGGTGGAGATTTCGAACTTCTTATTACAGTTGACCCGCAAAAGATGAAAAAAGTACAAAATATATGTAACTTAACTGTTATAGGAGAATGCACAAGGTATGAAGCGGGTATTGTAATTGAATCCCCAGAATGCAAGCTTACAACTATTAAACAGCGAGGATACCAGCAGCTAAAAGCCGAAGCTGTTGATAGATCTTCCTAATTAAAAACTAATTTACTCCCCACAAACCGGAAACTTAGAGATAGACAAAAGATAGACAAAAATTAAGAATTTTTGATAGATAAAACCCCTAAAGATCATAAAGTAAAGCAAATTCTAAGCTAAACTGATTAAATTCATATTATATTTATGCACAAGGTTCAGAAGGATAGAATATGAAAAAAACTAGTTTACAGATATTTATAGCACTTCTGGTGCTAGGGCTATTTTGTGGAACTGTAACAGCAGTCCCAAGTATAATAGCAGATCCTCAGCCCTCACAGAATGTTACAGTTACAGGGACAGTAGGTGCACCTCAAGCGTTTACCATTCCTTTTAACGAAAACGCGACTGTCACGTGGAACGTAAAAGGAGAGAACATAAAAGAAGAGAACACAACAACGCAAACTGATAGTAATAATGTTGCAACTCTCAATCATGTTTTACAGTTAGGTTCGTACCAGGTGACAGCCAGTGTGGACGAGTTAGGGCAGATAGCAGCCTGGAATGTAGAAGGAAAAGCAGTAGGTCCAGTAATCACCTTATCTGACCCTTCGTCGCAGGATGTTAGCAACAATGTAGGAGAATCAAGAACATTCACTGCAACTGTTAGCCAGCCCTCGAATATGACCTGGTACTTTGATGACACTCCCATTAATGCAAATATCACGGAGACAACCTCCGTAACCGAGTCATCATACACCCGCGGTCCTGCAACCCAGGGCACGCATACAATTAAAGTGGATGCACAGAATGAAAATGGTACTGGCTCAAATTTCTGGACATGGACAGTATCAGCAACTTCACTACCAGTTAATGTGACCCCTACTGAAGAGACAATAAACCTAGCTAAGGGTGAGTCCAAAACTTTCAGTGTCAATACTACAAATGGTCAGAATATTAATGCCCAATGGTATTTAAATGGCGAATTAAAGAAAGACGAGCCTGGAGTACCTTCCTCTTCGTATTTACTTGAAGAAAATAATACAGGGGAATTTACTCTAAAGCTGGTTACTACCGATCCTACTGGCACATACACTCCATATGAAAAAACATGGAAAGTAAATGTACAGACTACTTACCATTCAAGTGGGAACAGGATCTGGGACGAAAAATTGGGACTGGCCAAAACCTATATTTGGAATGCACAGAGTTATTCAGGATTCTACTATGACCTTGATTCTGGAGTATCTTCAGAAGAAATGACCATTGAGAATATAGGTAGGAATATAGATGCAGGAGATGTTAAGTATAGAACTAGGCCTACTGAGACTAATTTTGAATATAGTAAGTGGGGCTCCTACCAGGTCATAGGATTCATGGCAGAGAAATACTTTGCAGGTTATAGTAAAGAAAATTCCTCGGTTATAGGGAAAGACGTTAGCCTGATTTCTAATGGTATTCTTTCCAAGATCCTTATTGACAGCGACGACAAAAAGTCTACATATGCCGGTGATTCTCTTGTCCTTGAAGACGGTTATTCCCTAAACATCGTTGAAGTTGATGTTAAGGGGAGTTCCGTCTGGGTGCAGCTTGAAAAAGACGGAAACGTTGTGGATAACGGCTTTATCTTATCTGGAGAGGATTATGTCTATAAGACTGAACTTGGTGGAGCAGAAGACGTACCCGTAATTATTGCGCACTTCGGCACTGTTTTCTCAGGCCGTGAAACTTCGGTTACGTCTATTGAGGGGATTTTCCAGATTTCGGACAATTACGTAGAACTCCATAATGGAGATACCTTTGGGAAAATGAAAGTCAAGTCCATGAGTAGCAGTGAAATAAGAATGGAAAATGAAGACGATATTGGACTTGATAAGGGAAAAACTATCGATCTCATGGGTAAGATAAAGCTCCAGGTAGCTGATGACAGTAGCCTGCGCTTTGCTCCTATTCTGGATATCTCGGAACCTGGAACTTACGAACTGCGCGGAACTGTTTACGATAAAGATAAAGATGGAGATTCTATTCCTACCTGGACTCCCTTCAATTTCGAAGGTTTCTATTATAACATAGACGAGGGAATTGGAACTGAAGAGCTTAAGATTGAAGAACTAAACGGCAGAAATATCCCAACCAATAAACTGGTTTATGAATCCACACCCCAAAATGTTCCGTTTGAATACAATAACTGGGGCAATTTCACAGTTGTCGGGTTCATGGCTGACAAGTATTTTGCAGGCTATCAGGATGGAGCCGTTAACGGAGAAATCAACAGGGTAAGCCTTCTTTCGAATGATATCCTCTCAAAAGTCCTTAAGGACACCGATGATAAGGAATCTATGTATTCAGGTTCTGCCCTCGTGCTTGAACAAGGTTACTCCCTGAATGTCAAAGAAGTCGATATAAATGGAAATAATGTCTGGGTACAGCTCGAAAAGGACGGCAAAGTGGTAGATGAGGCTTTTGTTTCCTCCAATCAGGATTATGTTTACAAGACCGATATTGGAAAAGCTGAGAACATTCCTCTGATCATAGTCCATTTCGGCACGGTCTTTTTAGGCGAGACTTCGGCTGTTTTTACACAGGGCATCTTCCAGATTTCGGATGAGTACACTGAAGTCAATAATGGAGATACCTTCGGCAAGATGAAAGTTAGCAGTGTCTCCGAGAGCGGTATCAAAATGAAAAACGACGACGATATCGGACTTGACAAGGGGGATACTGTCAATATTATGGGCGATGTCAGTTTCAAGACGGCTGACGACAATGTTCTCAGGTTCTACCCTGCAGTGGAGATCCAAACCGCAGGTGGGGCAAGCAGGGAGCTAAAGATCAGCGTGCCTGATGAGATCATTGTGGGTGACACTTTTGATATCAAAGTAACTGCAGGTGAGAATCCTATCGAAGGAGCTAACGTAAAGGTTGACAAAACTACCGCAGGCCAGACTGACGTTGACGGGATTGTTGAATACACAGCCGAAAATATCGGGTCACTGAAGTTGACAGCAGAAAAGAGCGGATACACAACTGCAAACAAGAATGTCAATGTCATTCCTCCGAAAGAGAAAATGTCGGTTAATGTTTCCCCTGAGCCAGTTTATGTTGGTGACACCCTAAATATCGAGGTTTTCAAGGCAATTGGTGGCGATCCCATTGAGGGTGCAAATGTCTCGATTAACGGGAACCTGGTTGACAAAACAGGGTCTGATGGAAAAGTTGCCTATGCAACGGACAAAATCGGTACTCTTAAACTGAGCATTACAAAGGAAGGATTCCTTGACCAGGAAGTAAACGTAAAAGTAAGAGACTTTGAAGCTATCTTTGAATTCTCAAACCTTGTAATTAAGCCTTTAGAGGTTAGGGCAGGAAAGGATACAACAATTTCGGTTGATGTCGGAAACAAAGGCAATGCTGCAGGAAATAAGAGTGTAGAACTGCTTGTGAATGGAAACGTAACCGACTCACAGGAGATCTCCCTGGATATTGGGGGAAGCACCAGCGTAACCTTTAAGCACTCAGAAGATGGGCCAGGAACTTATAAAGTAGAAGTCGGAGGAGAAACCGCAACCTATACTGTAAAAGAAAAATCTTCCTTACTGCTCTATGCTCTTGGAGTCATTATCCTGTTAATGGTTGGTGGAGCTGCTTATTACTTTACGAAAGGCGGTGGGGACGTAGCAGTGCTTCAGGAAAAAGTGCGGGAGCTTCAGCAAAAGATACAGGAGCGTACCAAGAGGTAATCAAGGAAAATAAAAGCGTCAAGAAAAAAGTTCAAAAGCAAAAAACAAAATTTGAAGAAACAAAACTTAAAGAAATAAAACTTAGAATATAAAATTTAGAATTCCCGCGTTAATAAGATACGCGGGTCCTTTCTATTTTTTAAATAATTTCTATTTGACTCAAATTGGACTCAGGCTTGACTCAGATTCTTACAGTTACTCCATCTTTTTAAGTGCAAGTTCAATCGCGTCTATTAGGCTGCTTTTTGGGATAATTGTCGTGACGGGAATGTTTAGAATCTTTTCTACAGTCGGGCTTACTATGGGAGCACAAACCAGGGCTTTTGCTCCATCCCTTTCGGCGTTAACGGCTGCTATTATGGCTTCTTCCATTGAGGTTGCCGAATATTCCCTAATTGTGACCAGCCTGCCGGCTATTTTTTTCTTTGTTTCTACGATGTTATCAAGCACCGATCTAGCTGCAATTACAGCTATGAATTCTCCACTATCAGATTCTTTGATATCTCGGATGGTTTTTACGATCTGGCGGAGAGTTTTAATATTGGGATCTCGGTTTCCTGATAAGATTTTGTAAAGGGTACTTGGGGGAATATTTGCTTTTTTGGCGAAATCCACAGCAGTGAGGTTAAGGTCCTCTTTAATTACAGCGGAAAGTGTTTTTTGAAAAACCTCATCGGATTCGAATGCGGATTTGATAACCTTATCTGCAACATTCATAATGTTCAACCTTTTTAATTCTGTAATGGGTTTTTAACAATTGTGGATTGTTTGTAATTGACATTTTTAACTGTAGCTTATTATCTACATTTGTGCTTATTATTAACTGTAACTTATTATCTACATTTGTGCTTATTATCTACATTTATATTGGATTTAGTCCTTAATGAGAAATATGTCTAGATATATTAATACATTAGGGTTATAATTTAGGCGACTTTGGGAAGTTATATATAGGAAATTTAAAAAATATTAGTATACTATCAGGTACTTCCATTTTACTTTTTATTAGGGTTCTTGTCTGGAGAAATATAAGCTCTTTGCAAAAGAACTTATGGAAAGTTGACAGAGAAAATGATATAAGGCCTGTTAATTTTACTTAAGAGGTCTGATTTCAAAAAAAATATTATTTAGAGATTTAATGTTAGTATTGAATGGTTCATTATCAGTTATAAGGACTATCGAGGTGGAGCTTTGAAAAAATCAGGTATATTTACACTTACTTTACTCATGGTTGGAGTTATTTTCGCATCTGGTTGCGCCGCATCCAATGATCTTACCGAACTGAATATTGGCTATCAGCCAAGCACTCATCAGATCGCATATATGACTGCCTATGAAAAAGGATGGTGGCAAGCAGATCTTGAACCATATGGGATTACGAAGATTAACGAATATCAGTTTCCAACAGGAGCTCCTGAAATGCAGGCTATGATGGCTGGAAACCTGGATGTTGCCTATGTTGGGGCAGCTCCTGCGATTACAGCTCTTAGCGGAGGTCTGGATGCAAAGATTGTTGAGCCTGTACAGATTAACGGTTCAAGTCTTGTGCTAAGGCCAGAATATGAATACAAGAGCCCTCAAGACTTAAAAGGTCTTAAGATAGCTACCTTCCCTGCAGCAACAATTCAGGATACTCTACTTAGGGAATGGCTCAAGGAAAATGGGCTTGACCCTGAAAAAGATGTGACAATTCTTGGAATGACCCCTGGAGACGCCGTAACTGCTATTTCTGCCAAACAGGTTGCTGCTGTCTTCTTACCTCACCCCTCTCCAGCAGTTATCGAAAATGAAGGTAACGGGCGTACAATAGTACAGTCTGGACAGATGGAAGCAAACCATTCCTGCTGTGTACTCGTGGTGAGTGGAAAGCTTATTAGAGAACATCCGGATATTGTAGAGCAAATTGTAAAGACCCATATTAAGGCAACTGAGTATAACCAGGCACATGTGGACGAAGCTGCTCAGATTTACTCAAATAAAACTACAGAGAATCTGGAGACTGTGAGGAAATCTCTTAAGGAATGGGATGGACGCTGGATCACAGATCCCACAATCATTGAAGACTCAGCTGTCAATTACTCAAACATTCAGCATGAACTTGGCTATATTCCAAAATCTCTGACGCGGGACGAAATTTTTGATACAAGTTTCTATGAAAAAGTCATGAGTGAGAAATAATTCGGGAATAATGAAGAATAAAGTTAAAATGAAGATAAAATAAAGAAAAAGTCAAAAACAGGTTTGGGTGTCCTACTCTTATATAAGGCAACCTGAACCTATACTTTTTCTAAAGGATGAAGTCTGCCGGAAAGGTAAATAAGTAAGAATCCTTTTAATTAGACATGAAAAAAAGTTTCATAAAAACAATAGAAGAAAACGGTATTGAAGCACTGTCTCTCATTATAGCAATTGCGATATGGCAGGTTGTAGCGGATAAAATCGTACAGAATAAGTTGCTTCTGCCTAGTTTTTATGATGTTATCGTCTCTTTCTTTGCTATCATCGAAAGTGGGCTAATTTTCACGGATACATTGACAAGTCTACTTCATTTCTTTGTTGGTATTCTAGCTGCCTTTGTAATAGGAATTCCTCTCGGAATAGTTATGGGATGGTTCAAGAAAGCAAATAGGGCAATCGATCCAATAATAGAGATACTGCGCCCAATCCCTCCTCTTGCCTGGATTCCCTTTGCAATCGTATGGTTTGGACTTACTCACCAGGCAGCGGGTTTTGTTGTGTTTGTAGGAATGATCTTTCCTATTATTATCAACACCTATACAGGTTTTAAAAACGTACCAAAAGTTTATGTTGAAGCAGCAAAGGTCCTTGGCTGTACCCGAAATCTGGACCTTATACGTCATGTTGCAATCCCCTCAGCTATGCCTTCAATTGTTGCAGGAATCAGGATTGCAATGGGAGTAGGCTGGATGTGCCTTGTAGCCGCTGAAATGTTCGGGGTTAGTAACAGAGGACTTGGATATCAGATCTGGCATAATTATTATTTACACAGGATGGATTTTGTACTCGTCTATATGCTCCTGCTCGGTTTCGTGGGTCTTTTGATTGACCGGTTCTTCAGGTATTATGTAGACGCAAAACTACTGAAATGGACATCAGGAACTGTGGTATAAGATGGGCAGAGTAAGCATAAAAAATGTTTCACGTATCTTTAAAAAGGAAGACAAATCAAGTACAGAAGCTCTAAAGAATGTAAGTTTTGATGTTGGAGATGGAGAGTTCGTCTGCCTACTTGGACCTTCTGGCTGTGGGAAAACCACTTTGCTCCGTATTATTGCAGGGCTTGAAACCCTGACTTCTGGAGACATTACACTCAATGGGGTTTCTATAACTGGCCCTGATCCTAAAAGAGGCATGGTCTTCCAGCAATATTCACTGTTTCCCTGGAGAACAGTTATCGATAACGTTACTTTTGGGCTTGAAATGCAGGGAATTGATAAGGCTGAGTCCCGGAAGCATGCAGAGAAGTATATAGAGCTTGTGGGCCTGAAACAATTCAAAAACAGCTATCCATATGAGTTATCCGGGGGTATGCAGCAGCGAGCCGCGATTGCAAGAGCCCTTGCAAATGAGCCTGAAGTCCTCCTTATGGACGAGCCCTTTGGGGCTCTGGATGCCCAGACTCGAAATATTCTCCAGGATGAGCTCCTCAGGATATGGGAACAAAGACACGTAACCTTCATTTTCGTGACTCACAGTGTAGATGAGGCGGTTGTTCTCTCAGACAGGATAGTTGTCATGACTGCAAGACCAGGAAGGATAAAGGAGATTGTAGAAGTTGATCTGCCCCGCCCGCGGTCCAGGACAAGTCCCGAGGTCAACCGTTTAAGGGACCGAGTCCTGAAACTTCTGGAAGAAGAAAGATTTCACAGATGAGTTTTTACGGTTTCAACAAAACGGAGTAAAGATACATACAAAGACGTAAAAGAGAATGAAAAGGGAAAATAAGATAGAAGGTTAAATATTTGCTGGAGATTCCGTTTATTCTTCAGCCCGGATAACCACTTTCGTTAATGGCTCTACTTTCCTGACAATAACTTTTCCAATAAGTTCAAGCGTACCATCTGCTTTTATAGCATTAATTATACACCCTGGCCTGACTCGGATGTCTCCCTGACTGGTCGCGGCGTTTATTTTAGCTTTATCAAGAAGGATAAGCTCAGAAACCGTTTCAATATTCCCCAGAATTTTTGCTTCTGAACCGACAAGAGCACTTCTAGCCTTTATATTACCCTGAACAATTGAACCCTTTCCGAGTTCAAGCCTACCAGTTACTGTAAGATTCTTCCAAAATTTCACTTCTTGCCCGACAATCACATTGCCGTCCAGAGTAAGATCCTCCTCAAGAAAAGCTCGTTTTTCAATCACGTAAGTATTGGACCTGGGGTGGTACTTGATAAAACGAATCATTAGAAATCACTCCGGGCTACTCTCCCGGTTATGGCTATAAAGTAAATATTATATTCTAAAATATTCTATATTCTAAAATATTTTAAATCAAATATTCGTTTCTTAAAGCTTTTGCAAAATTTTGCCAATCGAGTTCTAAAAATATGATTGAATATCTATTATATAACGGCGTCGAACGTTCACTATCAGATGCCTCGACAATGAATCAGATCTGAACTATAGCTTTGAATAAATTAATTAAGTTAAATGAATTCCAAAACTCAAAATATCTTTCTTGTAATTAGGAAATCTTACTGTTCTCCGTCCTTCTTACTGTTCTCCGTCATTTATCCATATTTCCTGTATTCCACAATCCGTATTCATGTATTCCGCGTTCATGCACATTAGTCTTAAGTAAGGGGGTTTATCTACAAAGAAGTAGGAACAGCTCTTATCTCAGGAAAGTATCGAGAAAAAAGTCTATGCTTTATAAACTGAAGGAAATCTTTATCTCGTTACATTATTAGTTTTATATAATAATTACTTTCGATTATATAATAATCTCCCGATTTCAGGAATCCTATACTCGTATAATTAGAGTGACAATTTATTTGAAGTCTAGAATATAATGGACAGGTCGTTTCCAATATGAAATTCTGTCTTGCACAATGTCGTAAAAGGGAAACTGACGTTTTGTCAGTTAATAATATTACATGCCAAATTTTAACAGGAGATTTTAGCCAGTATGAAGCAGAAAAATCTAGAAAAAGCTCCTGGAGTTAAGAAAGAAGCCCAAAAAAAAATTCTTAAGGATCCTTATGGGCGAAGGGTCACAGGGCTCAGAATATCGATAACTGATAGGTGTAACCTTTCATGCATATATTGCCATAATGAAGGTGCAGACTGCTGTACCTGTGGACAGGTAAGAAATGAAATGAAGCCTGAGTTAATCTGCGGGATTGTCAGGGAAGCGGCAAAGTTCGGGGTCAGCAAAGTAAAATTCTCCGGAGGAGAACCGCTTTTCCGAAAGGATTTTGAGGAGATTCTTGCCTGCCTTCCTCCGTTAAAAGAAGTTTCTGCGACTACAAACGGCATCCTGCTTGAAAAACGCGCACAAACTCTGAAAGCTGCAGGGCTTGACAGAGTAAACATAAGCCTGGATTCCCTTGATCCTGAAAAGTATGAAACGATCACCGGAGCGCCTTCTGGCTCACTTGAGAAGGTTATCAGGGGAATTGACAGTGCAGTTGAAGCTGGACTCACTCCTGTGAAGCTGAATATGGTACTCCTGAAAGGTATAAACGATACCGAAATTGATTCTATGATGGATTTTATCCGGCCATACAAAGGAAAGGTTATCCTGCAGCTCATTGAGCTTATGGACATTGATCCCAGGCTTTCGAAGTATATGATTGACTCAAAAGCCCTCGAAAAACGTCTGGCTGAGAAGGCAAGTGAAATCAGGGTACGGCATTTACATCACCGAAAAAAATACATTATTGATGGGATAGAAGTTGAGTTTGTTCGTCCTATGGACAACTCGGAGTTTTGTGCCCACTGCAGCAGGCTCAGGATTACAGCCGATGGAAAATTCAAGCCCTGCCTTCTGGTAAATGACAATCTTGTAGATGTCAGGGAAGCAAAAAACTCGGAAGAGATCGAAAAATTGCTTAAGCTTGCAGTAAGCCGAAGGAAACCTTATTATGTTCCTGTAAGTGTTCTTGAGCAGAGAAAGAAAGGTTAAAGGAAAAACAGGCGCAGAAGCTAATACAATCGCAAGGTAATAAAACAACAAGGAGGCAAATAGTGAAGATTGAACTTTCAGTAGACGGAAGAAAAATTCCAATGAATGACTTTGTCCAGAAAATTGTAGTAAATGTTGTTAAAGCAATGGTAGAAACGTTACATAGTATCGATGCCGGATGGAAGGAGATCTCTATCCATATCGAGAAAGACAATATAAAAGAATAAAATGAGATAAGGATTTTCTGAAAAAAGAGAATTAGCGCTTCTGATGTATTGAATTTTCCTATTTCTAGTACTGAATTTTCCTATTTTTAAATAATTTTTGAATAATAATTGCGAACTTTTAATTGCGAACTTTTCATTTTATCATATTTCTCTCATAAGTTTCAACTTCAGATTTCCTTAAATTAGGGTCTCTTACCATTCATTTTACAGGCGCTTACAGACCTATCTAATGTTACAATTGGATCAAAGTAAAAATTCATTGGCTGATATATTAAAACAATAAGAATATATAAAAGGTAATATTTAAGGACTGAAATTAATATTTTCAGAAAACTCGATAAAAACTCGATAAAAAAATTTTCTTATTTATGATAGTGATTTTTTTGAAGGTATTCTTATGGACAGTTATAATATTTTCTTGGTAATGCTTGCAGTCTATATAGCCGGTCTTTTGTCTATTGGCTGGTATTTTAATAAAAACCAAAAATCGGTTACTGATTTCTGGCTCGCAGGGCGCAAGATCGGACCCTCAGCTCTGGGATTTTCAGCTGCAGCGTCCTGGATAACAGCTGGAGGAATTTTTGCAGTTACCGGGTTTTATATGCTTCAAGGAATGGGATCAATATGGGGCTTTGTGGCTCCCAATGTTCTTGCCCTGCTCATTATTGCTGTACTTGTGGGGAAAATTAAAAACTTGCCTGCGATTACCCAACCTGAGCTTCTGGAACAAAGGTACGGTAGTGCAGTCAGATGGCCAGTTGCCCTCATTATCACCGTAGTAATGATTCTTTTTGCAGTAGCCGACGTAACAGGGCTTTCTCTTGTGCTGCAGGTATTTTACGGCCTTGATCCAATCTATGCCGCAGTTATGGTTGCAATCGTAGTTTCCATTTATGTAACCCTTGGAGGGCTTGCAGCAGTGGTCTGGACAGATGTTATCCAGTTCTCTTTCCTTGCCATATTCACAATAGGAATGGCTTTTGCCACAGTAGGAACAGTCACAGACGGTAGTCTTAACACAACTGCAATAAGCGTCTCAGAGCTCTTTGGAAATGTACCCGGAACCTGGTGGAATCCTTTTTCAATCGGTCTTCCTATGGTCCTGATCTTCACTCTGGCTATAATTCCGGGCTGGATTACAGAACAGGACCCCTGGCAGAAGGTATGGGCTGCACGGGATGCTAAATCGGCCAGGCGTGGAATGGTTATCGGAGCCCTTATGATTAGTGTAATTTTCGCAGCATGTGCGGTGATTGCAATAGCCCTTAATTCCTTATATCCTGAAATTTCGGAGCTTGGTTTTCCTGCAGGCATGGCACTTGCCGAACCTGCTCTCCTCAGTTTTGTCAATGAACGCTTTATTTCTTCCCCCTTGATAGTAGCTTTCAGTGCAATCGGGCTTGCAGCAGCTTCAATGTCCTGCACTGATACTTTTGCAACCTCAGGGGCTTCCTGTATCTCAAGGGACATTTATCAGAGATATATAAAGCCAGATGCCACAATGAAGGAAATGATGGTAGTAAACAGAATAAGTGTGCTGTTCATCATACTGGCCGCCACTGTCGGCTCATTTATAATCTCCAATATTATTGACGCTATTCACATTGCAACCTTCATAGCAAGCGCCTCCTATTTCTTCCCATTAATGGGAGGTCTATATTGGAAGCGAGCTACCAAGGAGGGAGCTTTTGCAGGCATGATAATAGGGTTTGTAGCCCAAGTAGTTCTTGTGGCTCTTGACCTCATAAATACTCAGCCATTTTCTCCTTATTATCTTGAAACCCTTCACCCTGCCCTGATGAACCATGGGGTTATTGTTGGAATGACCTTAAGCGCGATCGCTTTCTTTGGGGTATCTTTGATGACGAAACCTTCGAGCAGGGTCAACCTTGCACCCTTTTTCGAAGATGAAGCTGAAGAGCTTGCCCGCTATGAAGCAAAGGAAATCAATGAAAATGATCCTGAGTACGTTGCTTTCCTCAAAAACGTTGATGAAAAAGTCACAGGAGAACGTGCGCATCTTCAGCTCAATCTGCAGGCTTCAGGAGCTCTCAACTGGCATGAACTGGTGGAGAAACTTAAATCGAGCTCTTCTGCATGGGTGACCCCTACTGGACTTGATTCGGTATACAGGCTTACTCATGGTGATATGCTTGCTTGTGTAGCAGTCACTAGAGGAAGTAGAGAAAGGGATATCTGGCTTAAAGCTGAGCCCAAACTTGATACCGTCATCAGGCAAAGAAAAGAACTTTTTACAGCTTATGAGGAGCTAAAAAAGGTGTTTGAGAAGAAAGGTGTAACTATAGACTTCTATTAAATAGCTGAGGTTCTTTATCGAACCTTAACTTACTTTTTCTCTTTTTAGTATTTCTAATGCTTATTAAGGTTTTTTAAGCATCATCTCAAGTCTGAGTACTTGAAGGTTACTTTTTTATTCCAGTGCTGAATCATGGTAAATCCAAGCTTTGAATGCATGCAATCTATGGAATCAGCATTTTCTTTAAATCTTCAGAGGATGTAGCAAAGGGCAAGATTGCTAAAATCACTCATCATGCTAGGAAACTAAATATTAAAGTCCTTTTCTGACTCCTGCCACAATCAAACTTGTTAAATGTTGAAGGTAATAATTTCAATTTAACTATTTAGTGTCGGGTTTTAGTAATTTTTTAACATAGAATAGAAAATATACACGGCAATTATTTTTGAAATCTGGATGCTCTGTTTCATGATACTGATACAATAAAACTAGCCAACATATTTATATATAAATAAGTGTTGTCCAGTGAACATTCTTAGGTAATTTATTAGTAGTTATTAAACTATGTATATGTTTTTCAGTTATGCATATACTTTTACTTGGAAGTATGGGCATCATTAAGTGACTTATTTTTTTTAGTTAAAAAAATATTCTATTTATCCAAGGAGTATACGAAAAAGTTAACATAACATATAATTTATACTATTCTATATTATAAAAAACCGTATCAAGAGGACTTGTTAATATAAAAATAATCGGTATATTTTTTAAAGTTAAATGATAAAATTCATTAGTTATAATAGGAATCTTTATATTAGATCGGGAAGAGCCGGATTTTTTAATTTATATAATACCCGAGTTTATTTCTTTTTACCAGCTCGAGACATCTTATAAATTTGATTGTATATTTTATAAATATATAATAATATTTTAAAAGCCTAGATATTTCGAAAGGTTTATGAATGATCCTATCTAATCAAAAAATTAACGTGCGTCATAATCATATTTCTTTATAATGATATGGCAGACGACTTCAAAAAAATATACATCGTTTTTTGAATCCGGCTTATTACATGTAATAATATAAAGGAGGAAAATGAATGGAACCACTCATAAGCATGGGAGTGCTTGCACTTATTGGAGTGGCTGCGACCATTGCAGGTGCCTCGGAAGACCTGGAATCTGATATAGGCTCGCAGAGTAACCCTAACTCTCAGGTGCAGTTAGCTCCCCAAATGATGTTTCCCCACAGAATATATAACAAAGCGATATCTGGAGAACCACCGTCCAATGCATTAATGTGCTCGATTGGTGCAGCCGTTGCAACTGTATTAATAAGTGAATTTACGCTGTCTCCACTCTTTGCACTGGTATTCGGTTCTCTTATTGCAGCATGCGTACATGGTACTTTTGCGGTAAGTGCTACAATGGGTAGATGTGCCAGTCAGAGTCGGTTCAAGCAGCCGATTTATCTGGATATGATAAGAAGCCACACCCCAGCAATTATGGGATTTGCGTTCATAACGACCTTCTGTGTTCTGATAGTATCGTATTTGATGACCGTTGTACTTGGACACCCCTTCCCGTTAACTATGCTGGCTTTTATCTGGGGTATCACAATAGGTGCAATCGGATCTTCAACAGGTGACGTCCACTACGGTGCAGAGCGTGAATTCCAGCAGTTTGATTTTGGTTCTGGGTTAAATGCCTCAAACTCTGGAAATATTGTAAGATATGCTGAATCCGGGCTCAGGAATGGGTTCGATAACTCCTGGTTCTGCGCCAAGTTTGGAGGACCTACCACAGGAGTTGCTTTTGGTATGACCGTATTCCTTGGAAGCTGGATAACTACTATTTTTAATCCTGCAGAAAGCCTGACCATGGGATGGCTCTCTGTTGTTGCAGGCATAATTATTGTCCTTATATTGATTATCTGGAACTGGAAGATAGAAGTAAAAGCTCGCAGCGATTTCGGACCATACAAGGAAGACAAGATTGAGGAGGCTTCCGCATGATTGATGCTATCTTAGGAAACATAATCTGGATAGTCCTTATCACAGTCGGCGGCGCTCTGATTTCCTGGGGTGTTCACTTCATTCCTGTAGGCGGTGCCCCTGCAGCTATGGCTCAGGCAACAGGTGTTGGTACCGGTACCGTGCAGCTGGCAGCAGGCGCAGGTCTTACAGGACTTGTGAGTGCAGGTTCCATGATGAACTTAACAGACGACCTTCTGCTGATTCTTGCCTCAGGCGCAGTTGGTGCAATGATCATGCTCACTGTGACCATGATTGTCGCTACTTGGACCTATGTCTATGCTGTGGGCTGTGTGCCTTCTTCCGCAAAAGTAAAGGTAGACCCTATTACAAAGTACAGGCAGGACAATTATGTGTCCCAGGGTACTGAAGGGCATGGGATTCCAACAGTAAGTTTTGTGAGCGGAGCCATTGGCGCTGCTCTTGGTGGAATCGGAGGTTCCCTTGTTTATTATTCACTCATTGAGGTGGGTATGAGTGTAGGACTGGAGGGCTCTGCAGTTACCAATGCAGTCACAGGAAATTGGCTTGTAGCAGTTGCAGCAATATTTGCAATAGGTATTTTCTTCGTGAACGCTGTAATTCCTTCCTATAACATAGGAGGTACAATTGAAGGGTTCCACGACCCGAAATTCAAAAAATGGCCGAAGGCGGTAGTATCCTCCCTCATAGCAACATTACTGTGTGCTGTCGTAGCGGTGGTTGCAATCGCACAGCTCGGAGGTATTTAAAATGTCTGTCGGTGGATCAGGAGAAGCCAAAGGAGGATATCCTGTACAAACAATTATAGCCTTAGGTATAGTCGGCGGGCTTGTCGGAATTTACCTGGGTCACTTTGCACCTCCAGCGTATGCCTTCTTCGGAGGAATTGGGGCAATCTTTGCAACGATCTGGGGTGCTGATGCAGTCCGCCGTGTTGCAAGCTATGGGCTTGGTACAGGTGTCCCATCAATTGGTATGCTCGCTTTTGGTATGGGTATTATAGCAGCCCTCTTCGGACTTTCAATAGGAGGTACTGCAGGACCTATAATAGCTGTTATTGTTGCAGCAATTATAGGCTACGTTATCGGTGCCCTCTCAAACAAAGTAATCGGCATGGGTATCCCTATTATGGAACAGGCGATGGCAGAGATTTCATGTGCAGGTACCCTTGTAATTCTCGGTCTGAGTGTGGTCATTGCCGGGTCCTTTGATTACGCTGCAGTTATTCAATACGTAGTCTCAACCGGATACATTGCACTGATCTTTATAATAGGTGGTATGGGTATTCTTCACCCCTTCAATGCCAGCCTGGGACCTGATGAGAAACAGGACAGAACCCTCATGCTTGCTGTTGAAAAAGGAGCTATTGCATTAATTATTACAGGCTTTGCATCTTCACTCCATGAAGGACTGATGGCGGCTAGCATAAACATGCTTATAGGAATTATCATCTGGTATGTTGCCGCCAGCAAACACTACGCGCTTATTAAGAGAGATGCGTATGCAGTGGTTGGAACCGGTCTGCTTCCAAGTGCGGAGGAATTGCAATGAGCATTGTTCGCATAGCTCCCGAGATAAACCTGGTCATGGACACGGAGTCAGGAGCCGTCACACAGGAACGGAAAGACTCGATTCAGTATTCCATGGAACCCGTCTTTGAGAGAGTGGACAAACTGGATGCAGTTGCAGACGACCTGGTAAATTCCCTCTCACCCAGCGAACCGCTCCTTAATTCCTGGCCAGGGCGTGAGCATACCTCCTACATGGCAGGATTTTACACTAATTCCTTCTACGGAATCGTTGTGGGTCTTGCCTTTAGTGGACTGGTAGCACTCATAATAACCATAAAAAGACTGATGGACGGGGTGATGTAAAATGGTAAATAAGAGAGAACCAGCCCCAGGGTGGCCTATCCTGAAAGGTGAATATGAAGTAGGCGATGTCAAGAACTCTGTACTGGTAATTACCTGTGGTTCACACCTTCCAGGAAAGCCAATTCTTGACGCAGGAGCAGCCGTTACAGGATCATGCAAAACTGAAAATCTCGGTATTGAAAAGGTCGTTGCCCACATTATCTCAAACCCAAACATCAGGTTCCTGCTTGTGACTGGCTCTGAAGTTAAAGGGCACGTTACCGGACAGTCGATGCTGGCTCTTCATGCAAACGGTGTAAAGGATAACAGGATTGCAGGAGCATTGGGTGCAATTCCATACGTGGAAAACCTGAATGCAGAGGCAATCGCCCGTTTCCAAGAACAGGTCCAGGTCTTTGATCTGATTGATACCGAAGATATGGGCGCTATCACATCCAAGGTGAGAGAGCTTGCCTCAAAAGATCCGGGCGCCTTTGATGCAGAACCAATGGTCGTGGAGATCAGTGAGGAGGGCGGAGAAGAAGAAGAAGGCGGCATTGTCAGGCCGATCTCCGGAGAAATTGCAGTTATCCGTACCAGGTTGAAGGCAATTGAAGCCCGCATGCTTGATATAGGAAACTTGAACAAGTTCCACTCAGGAGTTCACGCAGGAAAGATTGAAGGCGCCATGATAGGGTTAACAATAACCATATCCCTGCTTGGATTATTACTGCTAGGGAGGTAATGGAAATGGCAGAAGAATATGATAAAGGCGTCCCAATGGCGCTTGCCCCTCAGATGGGGGCAATTGACGCTACTGTTGAGAGCATTCGATATAGAGCACAGTTGATTGCGAGAAACCAGAAACTGGATTCCGGAGTCGCAGCTACAGGAATAGCCGGCTTTGCAGCAGGTTTCATCTTTTCACTGTTGATAGTCGTTGTAATCCCAGTAGCTTTCGGCCTATAAACTTGAGAGGTGAATAATATGGAAGGAAAAGCACCAGCAGCGTTTGTAGAGCCAGGCGAGTTTAACGAAGTAATGAAAAGGCTCGATAAGATCGATGAAAAGGTCGAGTTCGTCAACAGTGAAATTGCGCAGAGAATTGGAAAGAAAGTAGGAAGAGATATCGGAATTCTATACGGCGGAGTTATTGGCCTGCTGCTCTTCCTGATCTATTCCTCTATATCACTAATGTTCATGTAAATGAGGGATCAAAATGTTCAAGTTTGACAAGAAACAGGAAGTTTTTGAAATCGGTGGAGTTAAATTCGGCGGACAGCCGGGTGAATTTCCAACCGTTTTAGTCAGTACTATGTTCTATGCAAGGCACAAAATCGTGACCGATGAAGACAAGGGTATCTTCGACAGGGCAGCCGCAGAGACCCTCTGGAACACCCAGGTCTCACTGAGCGATGCCACAGGGAACCCCTACGTAAACCAGATCGTAGGAGAAACCCCGGAATCAATCAAGCGCTATATTGACTGGTTTGTAGAGATCGACGACAGGACTCCCTTCCTGATTGACTCCTCAGCCGGAAACGTACGTGCAGCCGCAGCCCAGTACTGTACCGAAATCGGTGTTGCAGATAGGGCAATCCACAACTCAATCAATGCAAGTATCGAACAGGAAGAAATCGATATTCTCACTGAAAGCGACGTAACAGCTGCAATCGTTCTGGCTTTCAACGCAACCGATCCAACCGTAAAAGGAAAGATGGACATTCTTGAAGTCGGTGGTTCTGGATTAACAAAAGGAATGCTTCAGATCGCAAAGGAATGTGGAATAAAGTATCCGCTTATCGACGTTGCAGCCATGCCTCTTGGTGCAGGCTCCGGTCCTACTATCCGCTCGATACCCACAATGAAAGCAAAATTCGGGCTGCCAATAGGCGGTGGATACCATAACATGGCTTCTGCATGGGACTGGCTCCGCAAATTCAAAAAGACCCAGCCTGACCCCAAGGCAATCTACATGCCTGCAGACATTGGTACCAACCTGGTAGCCCAGATTGCAGGTTCTGACTACCTGCTCTACGGTCCGATTGAGAACGTCAACCAGATTTTCCCGGCTGTTGCAATGGTCGACATCATGCTCGGTGAAACTGCAAAGGACCTCGGCGTAGAGATCGCAGACCTGGCAAACCACCCGGTATCCAAGCTGACATAAACAAAAAGAAGAAAATTAAAAAGAGTCTTAGCACTCAAAAGCAGAGGATTTTTCCTTTGCTTTTCCTCTATTTTTCAAGGGGAAAGTTCCTGGCTGGCTAAATAATTTCCTCTTAACCTGCCAGGTACTTATGAATCCACTCCCAAACCCGCTCTTTTGGACTGTTTTCTGAAGATCATGAGTTATCAGGAGAATTGGTTAACCTGTAAGTTTTTACTCCGCGTTCGAGCAAGAGTTGTATGATCTACTCCTAAACCCACGGCTTTTGATCTCAACCCATGTCTTTCATCATTACCTTGAGATTTAGTTAGAGCGGACAATCGAAGGTTAGATGAATTGTAAGGACATACTGAAACCATAGCGCAATCTTTCAGATTATAGCAGTCCGACTTACATTCTAACTTTTTTAAGTTACATACTGTACACTGTATTAGCATATATATATAAAGGATTGTGAATCGATATCATCCGTTTCTGATTATTTATCAAAAATTTGACTTTAAATTATAAAAATGCCCAATTAATTTTAAAAAGTGAGACAATGCATAAAGTGCTATGTAAGCTAATTAACTAAGTTTATCAATATGCCACTATTATATAATATTTAGAAACTAGCTGAGAAGCTCGGTGAAATGGTACTAATTCCAATTATTAACGAATGATATTAAATAGAAAGATTTAATATTTGGTAACACTTACCAGTACTATAAATAGATCTCTGAGTAAAATCTTTTAGGATTTCTAAAGTCCCTCATTATAATAATTTTCTTAACTCTTAATCGAAGCCATAATAAGTCCTGATCTTATGTCATTAAAACGGGTCATAGCATAAAGAACCAGGATACCAGTAATATCGGGTGGAAGTATGCTGATCAGAAAGAACATATCCCTGGATGATAAGTACCTTAAGAAGTTAGAGCCTCTTCTGGAAGCTAATAACGGAAATCTGAGTGCTGCAATCAGGGATACGATTGAAGTTGCAGATACAGCTCTTATACATCATGATAATATTGATGAAGCAATCCAATTTTTAAAAGAAATTCCTGCAAAAGAAAAATTAAATGTCACAATCCAGAACGGAGAAAATATTGTTATAAATAAAACCATGCTTGAATGGTTATTCAGGTATACTAGAGGCAGGCTTACTGATGAAGAGCTTGTTAATGAACTTATTAATCCGTTTGAAATTCAGGATATGAAACAGCTCGAAGATTACCTGAACAGGATTTCCAGAGACTATCAATGGAGAATTCGAACATCAATAAAATGTGAAAATGTTAACAATCCTGAGTCTGCAATGGTAATTATTTCCAATTCTACAGTATACAGCCGAGACTTTTTTGCTCAATTGGTGGCTCACTTCCTTTCCAGATGGAAGCAGCTTGATATTGATCATGTTTTTAGGAGATCAAACTCGACCCAGATTTCTTTCAAGAAGAACACATCGACCTCTTCTAATGAAATTATGCCCGGAATTAGGAAGCACCTTGGGTATCTTGATGTTGTATGTAAGGAGCTAGACGAGAATACCGAGTTCTGGACTCAGCTAATGTATACTTATAATGTTGAGAGGTTTAATCTCGTGACTCTTCACCGAGCTCAGTTTGAAGTTTTTGCAACCGGGGAAGTTCCAGACCCAATAAAAACTCTTGAGCGCCTGTGCAAGCAGTCAGTAAGTGATATGTCCCTTCCAGATTTACTGGTTCAGTTTCGAAGAATGTACCTTGCAACTCAACTTGTCAAAAATATAGAAATCTCCCTTGAGTCCGGAAGTGAGTCAGTAACTATCTTCCATGATTTCAAAGATGAAAGAGTTATCCGCAACCTCACTGAGTATTTTTCGAAGATATTCAGAGAAAATGGCACACCTTTCGAGACATCCTTGTATTCAAGCATAATTGTATTCCGATTTTTCCTTGGACTAGAATCCGACGGTTCGGATTTATGTTAAACTTAAAAGGTGGAAGAACCCAAAAATCTGAACGTAATACAATAATCTAGATAACAGGATCGAAAATTAAAAGAAAAATATTGAAGAGGAATATTAAAAATAAAAAATTAAAGATCTGACCGTTCTGACCTTTTTATCTTTCACTTTAACCTTTTGTAACTCCTAAAGGAAGAACTCTTGCTACCTTACGTGCGATGCCAAGCTCGTGCACGACGTTTACTACTTTGCTACTGGACTTGTACACACCCGGAGCCTCCTCTGCAATTACTGAAGGATGTGTGGCTTTGACCGTAATGCCCTGAGCCTCAAGATTTTCCTTTATACTCTGTCCACGGAACTCTTTCTTTGCATGAGCTCTGCTCATAACCCTTCCGGCTCCATGGCAGGCGCTGCCAAAAGAAATATCCATAGCTTCCTTTGAACCGCATAATATAAAGGAAGGTGTTCCCATGCTTCCTGGAATCAAAACCGGTTGACCTATATCCCTGTACACGGCTGGTACTTCAGGATGCCCTGGAGGAAAGGCTCTTGTTGCCCCTTTCCTGTGCACATACACCTTCTTTTTCTTGCCGTTTACGGTATGTTCTTCAAGCTTTGCCACGTTGTGAGCAACATCATAAAGTAGGTCCATACCCAGGTCATCAGAGTCTCTGCCAAATACTTTTTCAAATGATTCCCTTGTCCAGTGAGTAATTATCTGACGGTTTGCCCATGCATAGTTTGCAGCGCAGATCATGGCTTTAAAATAGTTCTGAGCTTCCCTTGACTGGGCAGGGGCACAGGCAAGCTGTTTGTCTGGAATGTCAATTTTATAGTTCTTTACAGCCTGAGAGAGTATCTTTAGATGGTCAGTACAGATCTGGTGTCCTGCCCCCCTTGACCCGCAATGGATCATTACCGTTATCTGGCCCTCTTCAAGCCCGAAAGTTGAAGCCATTTCCTGATCATAGATCTTATCAACATACTGAACCTCAAGGAAGTGGTTTCCGCTCCCAAGAGTTCCTAACTGAGGTTTTCCTCTCTTTCTGGCTTTTGTACTCACTTGGGAAGGATCGGCTCCTTCCATATGCCCATTTGCTTCGCAATTTTCAGCATCAGCCTCCACTCCGTACCCTGCCTCAACAGCCCATTTTGCGCCTTCAAGAAAAGCACTGTCCAGTTCCTGGTCAGAAGCCCTGATCCTGCTTTTAGAACCAACACCAGCGGGCACAGTATTAAAAAGCTCGTCAGTTAGCCTCTTTATGTTTGGAACTACTTCTTCCTTCTGAAGGTTGGTACGAATGAGCCTTACCCCACAGTTGATGTCAAAGCCCACCCCGCCTGGGCTGATAATCCCTTCTTCCACATCAAAAGCAGCGACTCCTCCTATAGCAAAACCGTAGCCAAGATGGGCATCAGGCATTGCCATGGAGTATTTCTGAATGCCAGGGAGGGTTGCTACATTTGCAATCTGGTCAATAGTCCCGGGTTCAATGTCTCCAAGTAAACTTTCGGATACAAACAGGCGGCCCGGAACCCGCATGTTGGGGATATGCCCAACAGGAATTTCCCAGTCATTTTTTGAAAGTTTCCTGACCATGCTCTTTACGTCCCCCTGTGTATTCTCCGTGTTTAATCCCTTAATTTCTGTATCTTCCCTTTCTACCATGATTGATGCTCCCTGCTCCTTTGTGTTGTATTTATATAATAGCTGTAAAGTGCTCATCTACTTTTGTTTCCCGATGTTCTGCAAATGATTTCGGAAACATAATCAAGATATGATGTCTCTTAGGCTGGATTAAAGCCAAAATAATCTTGGAAAAGCCTAATAATAAGATTAGTTTAATATAATAAATTCGATCTAAATACGACTGAGTCAGTTCAGGACTAGATAATTTAGTTTGAGATATTGTAGTAGATTGGATAATAATTCATGTACATGAAGATATGCTTGGACATGAAGATTATACACGGCACAAAATAGTTAGAGATAAAAACAGTAGGTGCCGGGATAAGGGGAAAGTTCTGCTCCTTTAAATGTCCACAACCACTTGAGCTCTCCAGCCGTTGGCAGTCTTTACTATCTCTAATTGGTTATAGGTAACAGCCTTGATTTCAGTTTCAAAGGGATGGCTTTCAGGATAGTACTTTTCGCCCAGTGCCTGAGCTGTTATTGAGTATTCACCTTCTTCCTCTATGATTTTCTTAACCCGAAACTCCCTGAAAACAATTTCATCAACTTCAAAGATATATAGAAGCTCGGAAAGCCAGTCCACAAGTAGAGCCTCCAGATCAGGCGACTTAAGAAAAATTTTTCTTGGGGTTTCTCCCGAGACTTGTTGTGTATCAATTATAACATTGAACATAGCGAGAGCCGCATTTTCAAATACTTCTTCTAAGTTTTTCCCATAAGCTAAGAACTTTATATCGGCAGTGTGTTCCAGATATTCATACTGTTTTCCTTGAGACAACATAGCCATGTATTATATTTTTGTTACATTAATAACTTGTTCGCCGCAGAAACCTGCGTTCAGATCTAAAGGAAACTTCCCTGAATTTAATTAAATTTTACAAATTCATAAATGACGCTTTCATTCCAGTCTCTTCCAGATATAATTAATTCTCTGGATTGCTGTTATATGGCTTGTTATAGCAATCAGGATAACAGCCCAGCCCAAGATTGAAAAACCTGCAATCGGTGTTGGAGAAGCAAAGTTACCTAAAGCTGCGAGAATTATAACTACGAGACGATCAGCCCTGCCCATTATCCCTCCATAGTATCTTCCAAGACTAAGAGCCTGAGCTTGGGTGCCGAGATAACTGGTAAGTAGCACTCCTACAATCGCCGCAACCCCGATCTGCCAGGGGACATAACCTGCAAAAAAAATGCTGCATATGATGAAAACATCCGAGTAACGGTCGATAACGTGATCCAGAAAATCTCCTCTTGGGGTAGCTCTATTCGATTTCCGTGCAATCAATCCATCAAGAGCGTCAAAAATCGAGTTAAGTATTACTAGGATGCCTGCCAGCAGAATTAATTCTCTGGATGCAGTCGAGTAATAAAAACTAAGCCCTGCAAAAAATGCACAGATAAGAGAAGCTATGGATACTGTATCAGGTGAGACCTTGTATTTAACGAAAAAGTCTGCCAGCGGTTCAATAACTTTTGAGGCAAAAGGTCTCAGGGTGTTAAATGTCATGGTACTCGAGATTTTTCCTTAGTGATATCTGTAATAGAAAGCCGCCCTAGAAACAGACATTTTATCTTCTTGTCCAATATCCAGGTTAGGGTCTGTTTATTATATCGTTTCTGTGTTTACCGCTTTTTTATATTTATACTTAAGCTGTATGGTTATCGGCTCACTCAATAATTAAGTTTACTTATTTTTTCTTCTTTTCGCTACTGTATACTCTTATTTAATAACGCAGATCAAACGAGTGAATGTTTGCGCTGATTAAACAAGCGGTATTTACAGTTCATTTTTTTTCCTTTTTCGCTGCTGCAAGCTCGTACAGGTACTTAATTTTACAGGAGTGCTCAAGCTGCGTGGTCACGATATAGGCGTCTCCAAGCGTTCTTCCGACTGCAAAAGTCCCGTGACTGTAAACTATAGCGCCCCTGTGTCTTGAGAACGCATTCGCAAGGTTTCTGACAAGTTCGTGACTGCCTATTCCCCCTCCGACTACTGGAATCTCCCCTAGGAAGTACTGTCCTTCGCTATCGATAGGCGAAACTCTTCCTTTGGGACCTGCGAGCAAGGATTCAACAACGGCATAAGTAGAGTGGGCATGAATAATTGCAAGCGATGAAGTCTGTCTATAAATCTCCCTGTGCACGACAGCTTCTGAAGACGCGATTATATCTAAGGACGAGGTTTCCTGAATGTCAATTTCAACAACGCTATTACTTGTAATTTCATCAAGCGCAGCCCCTGTCCGGGTAATAAGCATTCTGTCTCCAGCCCTGATGCTGATATTTCCAAAGTTAGATTCGACAAGTCCGTGTTCAACCAGCTTGCGTCCGTATTTTGAGATTTCCTGCCACATCTTGTGCGAGATATATACAAAGAACGCCATAAGGGTTGTGTACTATAACCTCATGAATCCGGCAGAAAATGAAAAGAAAACAGTTAAAACACTGCGGCTTGCTTTCGGAAAAAGAAATCTGCCATAAAGTTTATCTGTGAGTATTGTATTTAGATAAGTCGCAGTCAGTTCCCATTTGCCTCGTTGGCTCAGCCCGGTAGAGCGAGTGACTTGTAATCACTAGGTCGCGTGTTCGAATCACGCACGAGGCTTTGTACTATTTTTGTTTAAAGCACCTTTCAATTCTGTTTTTCTTCAATACTTGATTTATTTATATATAGCATAGTCCTAGACCTTTAATTTCTTGATCTCAGGTCTCTTATTCAAGCTTGTTTAAGGAATTTTCAAGTATTTTTCGCTTTTCTATCAGCATTCAAAAAAGTTGTTAGGGCAGATAAAAGGCTATGGCCTTAAGATCCATTTTTGAGGGTACTCGTGGGTTTGAATCCCACTCCCCGCACTAAAAGTCTGGGTTTAGTTCTCTAAAGATAAATTTCTGACCTTGAAAAATTCGTGTTTTGCACGATATACGAAATTAATTACTTTCATTTCATCTTTGAAACCATCAGAGTCTTTAAGCCCAGAACTGGCGTCTACACCATATGGCTTTACAAACCTTATAGCCTTTCCAATATTTTCCGGGGTCAGACCTCCTGCTAAGATAACTGGTCGTGATATCTCTTTAACGATGTTTCTACTAATGTTCCAATCATGGACTAAACCTGTTCCACCTACTTTATCGTTGGCTAAATCAAGAGTATCCAGGATGAAAGCATCTACCACAGATTCGAAGGGTTTCATAGCGTGAATAACTTCTAACCCGTTAACATGAAAGTTTTTGATTATTTTTATATAAGGGAGGCTTTTACGCAGTGATATGATACTATCAACTGTACAATCAGAATGTAATTGGATAGAAGTTACACCTATTTCATGTGCTAGATTAGAGATTTCTTCAGCATCATCCAGTTCTGTAACTAGAACTGGCGAAATATAAGGTAGGCATTCGTTCACGATTTTTTTGGCTAAACTTTTGTCAATAAAATCATCTGAATTATGTTTTTGTCCCACTACTAATCCAATCGCATCAGCTCCACAGTATGCAGCCATAATAGCATCTTCGACCCTTTTAATACCACAAATTTTTACTCTCATGACTCTCTCCTAAAAATCTTTGATAGAGGTCTAACAAGTCAAGCACAAGAGAATGTGATCTCAAGCTCATCAGCTCTTTGCTAAAGGGCATTCTGGCTCATAGCTTTACAACCCATTCATGAAATAATAAAGTGCCTATTAAGCCTTATAAGGATAAATAAGGGGATGACACGATTTGTTCTTTTAGGATTACTTAATAAGCCCAGTACCAGCGAATACGACAAAATTGTCGCCATACCCCTATAATTGCATGCATAATTTTTACAGGCAAAACTCACCTGCATTTCACCGGTAACTTGCAGGAGATTTGCAGGTAAACAGCTGGTAATTCGCAGGTAACATACCTACATATCGCAGGTAAATTGCAGGTAGTCTGCCTGTAACAGAATACAAAAAATAACCTAGATATTGAATTTTTAATATTACTTTTGATTAAATTTGTATGCAAAATTCCTGAGGAAAATCAAAGGAAAAACAAGCACTCTTTTAATTTCTCTATCTGTTTTTACTGATGCCTTTCTGAACTCGATTATTCCACTCTTTATAGGAATATGTCCATTTCCTTCTGTTGATAGATCATTAAGCGCAAAAAATATTTGATCCGCATAGGCACCCATAAAATCAATGACAGACGCCTCATTTTTACGGTAGCCGATTTTAATTGAACTCTTGTAATTATCTAAGGTGAAAAATGGGTTTTTTTGGTTGTCCTCGAAGAACGGATTTAAGCAGACTTTAACAAACAAAGCAGGTTTTTTATCGAAGTGAGCAAACCACCAGAGCAAAAGTTAGCATGCATAAATAAAAAAATAAATTTAGGAAGAGTGACTAAAGTTAATCGTTAAGTGTTGAAAAAGGTGATTGATTGGGTACTGAAAGTGTTCGGACTTATAATAAAATCGAACCATCATATTCTATAAAAGATAGAATAATCCAAATTATCGGGTTCTCTGCATTACTACTATGGTTCGTAGTATACGCGATCAACACTATCAATTTTATCGAATATGAAGACTGTTTATTAATAAAAGCACTATTATTTCTAGCTGCATTTTTCTTTACGGGGTCTATTCTTCTAGGAATGTGGACATACTATAAAATAAAACACGCTTATTCCAATGATCCGTCAACAGGGATAACGAACGCAGTTAAATGGTTTATATTCGGATTCTTTGTTCTCATGATGTCAATCCCATTAATACTATTCCCAGAATCCGACAGATTCTTTGAGACATACTCAATTGCATTGCTGTATGCAGGAAAACACGTAATGGGAAAGATTTCGAAAAGTCCATGAGTAAATACTGGCTTAATTTGAGAGTAATGGACGGCTTATTCTAAGCCCCTGTATTTGTTTATAAGAAGCTCCCCCATAATCCCACCCACTTCAGAAACGCTTCGCTTTCGGGCTCATTTTTCTGCGTTTTAGATATTTAACCGGGCGGTTTTCATCCAAAATCCATGCATTTCTCCAATTAAGCGACAAGGTGCCTACATTCTTAAATATGCGAAATTATTTCAAGATACAAGGATTATTATCAGTATATCAAGTTCTCATAAAATAGGGCAATTGATAGCTATTATATACTTAACATCTCTTTTTTCTTTCAATTGGGTGGATGCTATGAATAGAAGACGACGTCTTGAAAAACACAACTGGTTAATCTCAAAAACTGAAAGCATACTTAAACATTATAGCTGTCCTGAATCATGTAATGCGAGTTGCTGCAAAAATCATATTATTGATTTTTATAGAAAAGAATATGAGAAAATCTTAAAAAATGTAGATAAAGAATGTGCGAATATTTTAAAATCGAATGCGGTAAAATCAGAGTTGGAAGGATGTTATAAAGCAATAGTCGGGCAGTGCCCATTATTGATAAAATCAAAATGCAGAATATACGATAATAGGCCGGAAGCATGTAGAAATTTTCCTTTTGTAATTTTCCCGGATATGGAAGCAGGATTTGGTTTAACGTTGTTGTTATGTCCGATGTCTGTTAACATAATTCAAGATTGTGCACAGTGGTACAAATCGGTAAACTCAACAATATATAATCAATTAAATGTCTTGTACGAACAGTACAAAAACATAGACAAAAATAATGATTTTTGTATTCAAATGAAAGAGCATAATTTAGATTCTTTCATAGAATTTCTTGAAAGGGAGTGATCATTAATTTTCCTTTTTGTATTCCTTCTCTTGTCTATGGAATCGCTAAGAGAAAATCACTTCTCGTTGGCTCAGCCCGGTAGAGCGAGTGACTTGTAATCACTAGGTCGCGTGTTCGAATCACGCACGAGGCTTTGTACTATTTTTGTTCAAAGTTTTTTTCAAGGATTTTAATTTGTAAAATATCAATTAATTAATGAGCTAACCCAAAACTCAAAGTTGGTTCTCTAAATCTTGAATTTTGAGTTATCAATCGAGTTTCTGATCATGGAAAATAGTTCTAAAACTCTCATTAATTTAAAAAGTTATCGAATTATTCATTTATAGAATTTGTTCAGTTATAGAACTCAGCCAAAACTTAAAATCTCTTTTCCTAGAACCTAATAGCCCATTCGAGTTTCTGAGAATGAACTGAGAATAAAAAAATTCTGGAAATTCCTGCTGAAGGCAACTTTGCAAGACCTGAGAAGAAAAGGAGATTGGGATAGGCTCATAAGTACTGTAACTATATAAAGTATTGTGATAATAAAGTGTTGTAGATTAAACACTGTAGTCTTATATACTGCAAAGCTGGGTCCGAAAAATAAGAGGCATAAGGGGTAATAGAAGACAAGGGAGCTGGAAAATGTTGGCAGACAATGAAATTAAAAAACTTGACATTATAAATCAAGAATTTTCCTGCCAGTTTCCTGGATCTGAAAAAGGGGAAGAAGCATACAAAGCAGGTTTTTCCTTTCTCAGGAATATGCTTAATAGCTTAATGAATCCTGTCATATATACTGATCTTGAAGGGGTAATCCTTGGCATTAATAGATCATTTTCCAGGCAAATTGTAGGGCTTTCCGAAGAAGCAGTTCTTGGTCGCACCCTGCTTGACGTATCACTTGAGACCTTAGATAAATTTCAGGAAAATGAGAAAAGACCTGAAAAAGTGCAAAGCATTCTCAGGGATTTTGAGGAATGGGGTAAATCTGATTGGGAACTCCTAAATTCCGGAGAAAGTCTGACTCTTGAATGTGAGGGTATCTGTGCTGATGGGATTAAAAGAACTTTTCTGGCAACTAAATCAACCTTCAAGGGGAAAAGAGGGGAAGTTCTCGGGCTGGTTACAGTCATGCAGGACATCACTCAGGTCAGAGAGGCTGAAAAAGTCCTGAGGGAAACCCTGGATTTTAAGGAAAGAATGCTTGATGAAATTCCAGTTCCTGTTTTTTATAAAAATACTGAAGGCAAATATATAGGCTGTAATAAGCATTTTGCAAAAGAAATTATGGGTCTCCCTAAAGAGAAAATAACAGGTAAGGTCTATGGCGAACTTACACATCAGGCGCCCAAAGAGCTAATTGAAAAATACGACGAACTGGACTTTCAGATTTACAGACAGGGAATAGAACAATGCTGCGAATTAAAAAGTAGATATCTTCCAAACTGCCTTGGGAATGAATTTATTGTTCTCAAATCCCCTTTTTTTGGTGCAGAGGGCGAGATAAATGGGCTTGTAGGTGCGGTGCTCGATGTTACTGAACGCAACAAAATGCAGAAAGAACTTCAAAAAAGTGAAGAAAAATATCGGTCGTTTATAAATAATTTTAAAGGAATCTTTTTCCAGGTCAACGAGAACTTGACTCCTTTGTTCCTTCACGGAAATGTTGAGGAAATTACAGGATATAGTGAAGCTGAATTCCTATCTGGAAAGATCTGGAAAGAGCTTATCCATCCTGAAGATCTGCCCCTCATTTATGAAGAGAAGAAAAAGATTCAGGCATCTGAGCATTCCTGTTATGCAGAAATCGATTTTCGAATAATATGCAGGAACAGGAGATTTAAATGGGTTCGCGTAAGCTATCAGAAAATATCTTGCAGTTACACAAAGTCAGGAATATACCAGGGTACAATCCATGATATAACCGAAAAGAAAGAGGCACAAGAGACTCTTGCAAAGGCTGAGCTTACCCGTAAAAAAGAGATTCATCACAGGATTAAGAACAATCTGCAGGTTATCTCATCTTTACTTGACCTCCAGGCTGAAAGATTCAAAAACAGGAAAACCATTCAAACTTCAGAAGTCCTTGATTCCTTTCTGGAATGTCAGAATCGTGTAATATCCATGGCTCTCATCCACGAAGAGTTGTACAGGGACGGAAAAGTTGATACATTAAACTTTTCAACATATCTCCAGAAACTTAGTGGGAACCTTTTCCAGACTCACAGGCTCGGAAATCCAGATCTCAACTTGGAAATAAACCTTGAAGAAAGTATTTTCTTTGATATGGATACAGCAGTTCCTTTAGGGATAATTGTAAATGAACTCATTTCAAACTCCCTGAAACATGCATTTCCAGGCAGAGAAAAAGGGGATGTTCAAATAGAACTGTTCAGGAGAGAAGCTTGGTTACGTAAAAGCGGCGAGGATAAAAGAGATAAAGCCGATTGTGAAAACTTAGCCTTTGTTCTTTCAGTCAAAGATAATGGAGTGGGTATGCCTGAAAATTTCGATATACAAAATTCTGAATCTCTTGGCCTTCAACTTATAACTACGCTTGTAGACCAGTTAGGGGGCAAACTTGAGGTGAAAAATGATAAAGGGACTGAATTTATTATAGAATTTGAAGTTGCAGAAAACAATATTAACCTTTTATAATTATAACCTTTTATAATTTGTATCATTTTACTCTTTCTTGCGTAATTTGTTTCTTCCTATACTTTGTTTTTCTTCTTTCTTGTATACATTGTTTTTGCTTTTTCTTTCACTTCTAATTGTGCTTCATGCTGTCTTACTCTTTCTTGCATTTCAGATTGTGCTTCATGCTTCAGGTGTTAACAGGTCAGTAGACAGATAATTTATTAAATATAATTGATTTTATTAATTTGGGGAATTTACCATGAGTGAGATTAAAATTGGGGACATAATACAGGATTTCAGGTTAAAAGACCAAAAACAGAAAGAGGTACACCTCTATGACTTTGCTGGCAAGAAAGTGCTCCTATCATTCCACCCGCTTGCCTGGACCAAAGTCTGCGCAGAACAGATGAAATCACTTGAAGAGAATCACGAATTGTTCACCAGGCTGAACACAGTAGCATTTGGCATAAGTGTAGACCCCATACCATCAAAAAGGGCATGGGCTAGGGAATTGGGAATTACGCACATCAAGCTTCTTTCGGACTTCTGGCCTCATGGAGAGGTTGCCAGAGCATATGGAATATTTAGGGAAAAAGAAGGGGTCTCCCAGAGAGCGAACATAATTATCGACGAGGATCAGAAAATCATATTCTTCGAAGAATATCCTGTGCACGAACTTCCCGATATGAAAAAAATAGCAAAAGTTCTTGAACAGGAGATATAAGATTCGGCTCTAGAAATAAACAATAAAGAGGAAAAGCAATGAATAAAATAACAGGGTATTACATTGTCAAAGGATGTTATATTGTCAACGCAATTTTATATTAACATAATTATTTAATTTTATTTAAAGCCCATATTACTTAATTCCATATCAATTCTGTCAAAGAGTTCTTTCAGTGCAATGCTTAACCTGCGGGCTTCTACCTGCCAGATCCTTCTGGTAACCTGTGTGCTTCCTCCGGCTTTGACGGCTGCCATCCATGCGTATTTTCTGGCGATTTTTTTATTATCCGAAGGAGAATAAAAAGATTTTCCTGTTTTCTGGTTACTGTACTTTTCATTGATGAGAAATTCGTATATCTCCTGAACTCTCTCAAGTAGTTTTTCTTCACTCTCGGAGCCTGACGCTCCAAACAGGACAAGATTCCAGAGTCTAAACTGCACGTTATTATGCTCAGTGGAAAGCTTCTTAGAAACTGAGACTTCCAGCATCTTCCTGAATTCGAGATAAATATCTGTGTTTCCGAAACCTGAAGGCATGATATTTCCAAGCGAAATTATAACGTGAACGCACTCATGAAAAAGAATTCTGGCTATCAGGAATTCAATTCTCTCCTGCAAATTCCAGAATTTATTTACAAGAGTCTCATCCCAAAGCTGGTAAGGGTTAACTAGGATCATGGACCTGTAGACAACCCTTTTTTCTTTCTGTGAAACTAGGCGTTTAGGATAAAGAGTCATTCCCAGCATTTTCCCGAAAAACTGCACCCTGACAGCGAGATCCCAGCAGTATTCCCAATCCTCTGATCTTATATATTTTATCCTATAATAGTCTCCGTCAAAATGAACATTTTCAAGCAGCCGGTACATATCTTCACTGTGTACCTTGATTACTGATTTTACCTTGGACTCCCGATAGATCCGGAGATCAAAATAAGGCACGTTCGGGATAAAAGTAAAAAATGAAGTAGGTGAGGAAGCGTTAGGTACTGAAGTATTTAGGTCTTGAGATCCATAAGACCAAAAACTTGAGTTCTCGTCCCAAGCATTGACGTCTTTTCCAGCTGGTTTGGTCTTCCTTTTTATAAAATCCCCCCGCATAAGATACCCTATAGGATATTATTACTGAAGATATATAAAAATTGACCAATCGGTAACAGGGAATTGAAATAAAGGTTTAGCTTGGTTTAGAAAGGTAAAATTCTCATTTATTTTCGCTTTCTTCCTTGAGACATCCACAGACCGGGCAATTATTTAGCTTGGAGAGTGAGATTTCGCTGAAATTTCCTGAAAGCCCGCTCCAGAACAGAAGGCGGCCTTCGAGAAGTTTTCCCTGCCCTGTCAGAAACTTAATTGCTTCATTTGCCTGGATAGAACCAATAATTCCTGGAGTTGTCCCTAAAATCGGAAAAACTTCTTTTTTGGAAATGCGCGGGAAAATGCAGTAGAAACAGGGGGTTTTTCCAGGCAATATTGTTGTCACCTGGCCATCATACCCGGTAACAGCTCCATGAATTAAAGGAATCTTTCTTTTTATAGCAAGCCTGTTAAGTATATGTCTCGTTTCGAGGTTATCAAGCGCATCAACTATAATATCACATTCTGGAACCAAGGTCTCGAGATTTGACTCGGTAAGCATCTCTGCTATTGTTTCAACCTCAATATCCGGGTTCATTGAGAGCAACTTTTCTTTTGCTGATCCTATCTTTAGTCTTCCAATATCCTTTTCATGGTGCAGGAATTGTCTATTTAGATTGCTGGGGTCAACGGAATCGAAATCAGCAAGAATTATCTTTCCCACTCCAGCTATTGCAAGATAGGTAGAAACCGGACTTCCAAGCCCGCCTGCTCCGGCAACCAATACTTTTGCCTTCTTCAACTTTTCCTGCCCTTCTTCCCCAAAAAGAAGAATCTGCCGGCTATATTTTTCACGCTCGAAATTATTCATGCAAGGTCTTCCGGAGTATTGATTGATTTAAGGATATTGGTTAATTTTCGAATCGAATGATTCTCATAATTTGATCATTTGCATTAGTGATTAACTTCCTTATGCATAACTTCTTCGGACGATAAAAGGTAGGAAGGCAGGAACTTTGATTGTGGATACCAGACAGGCGCTGAGATCGGGTAAAAATCTGGACTTCAGACTTCAGCATTAAGGCAGAAAGATATATCACTGATAAAAAACATAACCCGCAAAGCATATCGGTGGTAGGGAAAAGATTTTTTAGAAAAATTAATTAAGGCATGATCCGTAAAAATAGTAAGTTCATTTTTAATATCATTCTAACCGGTTATTGCAATTCATATTATAGTATCTTTCTCGCACATTAAAGGCAAGATGACGATAAAGAGAATTTTATAAAGGTTTTGGGATTTATGAGAGCTCTGGATTTAAAAAATACAATTATTAATATTAAACAGGAGTTTTCAGGCTACTTTAAAGAAAGGGACGCTGAAATCAACGGGTCTCTTCTTGCTCTCCTTTCTGGCGAACATGTTCTTTTACTGGGGCCGCCAGGGACTGCAAAAACCCTGCTTGCAAACAAAATCTGTGAAACTATCGAAGGGGGATACTTTTTCCATTATCTTTTGACCCGTTTCTCTACGCCTGAAGAGGTATTTGGACCCCTTTCCCTTAAGGCGCTTGAAAGGGATGAATTCAGCAGGCGGATAGAAGGTTACCTTCCAACTGCCCATATAGCCCTGCTTGATGAAATTTTCAAGGCAAATAGCTCTATCTTAAACAGCCTGTTGACTGTACTGAATGAGAGGAAGTATCATAACGGCAAGGAACTTATTGAGGTGCCTCTTTTTTCCGTTTTTGGGGCTTCCAACGAGCTGCCTGAAGAAGATGAAAGTCTCGAAGCCCTTTACGATCGTTTTTTATTCAGATACAGGGTGGATTATATTCAGCATGAAGAGAACCTTGAAGACCTGATTTTCAAAAATCCGGCAGATTTCACACCCTCAACTAAACTCAGTATAGAGGATATTAGGGAAGTCCAGAGGAATGCAAGAGATCTCCAGATTGACCCCGAGGTCAGGACAATTATAAAGGGACTTAGAAGGGAGCTTAAAAATTCCAATATTTTTGTCTCAGACAGGCGCTGGAAAAAGATTGTAAATATACTCAGAGTAGCCTCGGTTGTAAACGGGCATACCAGCGTAAACCGGATGACTGTTGTCCTGTTACAGCACATGCTCTGGGATGTGCCTGAACAGAAGGAAGCGATCAGAAAAATTATTCTAGATAGGGTTGTTTCAGGGGGTACGGATACTGGCAAACTGAAACTGGATGTTTTTGACCTGAAAAATTCCATTTACAGTTGCCTGCAGCAGGAACTTCCGGACCTTGTAGCCTGTAATAAGTGTTACGAAGAAGAGAGAAAAACAACAGGTGGCATGAAAAGCTCAAGATTTTCAGGGGGAAGAACCCAGAGGAATCTTACGTTTGATAATGCCCTTGACCTGCTGAAACACCATACTGAATTTCCGACCCATACCTATAGTTTCGGACTTGATTACAGCAATGTCAACAGTTCCCTGAACTTTGAAGCTCTGGCAGAGCAATTCCGCAGAAAATATGGTTTTGAGTTCAAGATCAGTCTCGACTATGGAGATAAGAAGCTCTACGAAAAAGAGTATGAAAATCTGGAAGATAGACTGAACTATTTCAGAAGGCAAGTCCAGGAAGAAGAAAAAGCGCTTGAGAACACCTTGAAGGATAATCTCTGGGTTTCGGGACAGGACAGCCAGGAAATCCTGATGAAATACCGTTCCAAAAATATGGATATTTACGAAGTTGCAAGCAATCTAAATGAAATACGCCTCCTGCTGGAGAAACCCAGGGTATTTGATGTCGCCATTGAAAAAGCAGAAGAAGTAGCCTGAAATCAAAAAATCTCTAAACAATATGAAAAAGTTAGAATAAAATATCTTAGGACAACAAGAGAAAACTGAAATAAAGACCTCAAAACAATAAGAGAAAACTGAAAAATTCTCTAAACAACAAGAGAAAGCTGAAATAAAAATTCTCCAAAACTTATAATATTCTATCAAAACTAGAGAAATTTCCGGAAAGGAAAGATATGCAGGAATTAAAAAGGTGGAAGAAAAATTTCGAAGGCGTTCCAGGATCAGGTTCATCTTTATCGTTTAACCAGGCTTTCAATCCTTCCAAAATATTGAATCTGGAACTCAGGGAGGTTCTTGCGACTCCGCGAAGAATGCCAAGACAGGTCAGGGAAGAAATAGCAGAAGTTCTCGTTTACGAGCTCTTTTCAGAGGACGGGTATGAAATAAAAGATGAAAAGTTATTTATGAGTAAATTCGGGGTTTTTTATCCAATTTTTCTGGGTTTAAAGGATTTCAGAGTCTGGGCTGAAATGAAAGATCTTGCAGGAACCAACAACCTTGCAGGCGTTTTTATCCTCAGGGCCCTGCTTGAAGAACTCTTTACACTTCTGGATGACTATGGAAAGATGGAGTCCGAGTTCTCAAAAAAGTTCTCAAAAAACCTCGAAAGAAGCCTTAAAGCCCTTAGGAACCTGATCGATGAAACTCAAGCTATATGGGAAAGAAACAGAATTCGGCATACAGAGAAAAATTTCCGGCCGCAGGAGAATCCTGATTTATTCAGCCAAAAGGCAGGCAAGGAAAGCAAGCAGGAAAGTTCTCTGGAGCAAGAAAGTCTTCTCAAGCAAGAAAGCTCTCTGGAACAGGAAAGCAAGCAGGAAAGTTCGCTGCAAGACCCTGGATATGAAAACCTGGGAAGTCCAGATCAGAAGGCTGGAAAAACTTTGGATCCCGGGTCCGAAAAACTCGCTTCAATGACTCTGAAGTTTATGTCTTCAGAAAAGGCAGGAGAAGCCCTGGATTCTGTTATAGAAGAAAGCATAGCTGCAAAAATTGAAGAGCTTATCCCTATCCTTCAAGATCACCTTGAAATGCTTGAAATTCTCTCAATGCTCTTTCCGGGCAGAGCCTGGGATCACTCCTTGAAAGCTCTTCACAGGGAATACTTCGGAAATCTTGAAAAATATGTTACAATTCTCAGAAAAAGTTCAGACCTTAAAAGTATTCTTGAGCAGGTTGGAAGAATCGAACTTGAATATGGCTCAAAAAAGCTGAGCCTCTCACCGTACAGTAAAAGTGAAGTGCATTCGGTTACTTTTTCAGGCAATATCCAGACCCTGCTCCCAGCCGAAGCCGTAAAGCTGAAAAATCCTCTCTTGAAGCGCAAATTCTATGCTGATATGCTAGAAGGAAAACTCCTGACCTACCAGTTAAAAGGGGAGAACTGGAACTCGGATACGGCAGGAAAAAAGAGAAAAGGGCCTGTAGTCGCCCTGGTAGACACCTCAGCCTCAATGCGGGGAAGCCCTGAGCTACTTGCAAAAGCTGTACTTCTGGCAGTTGCAGGAAGAATGCTTAAGGAAAACAGGGATGTTAAAGTAATTCTTTTCTCCTCAAAGTGGCAGACTGTTGAAATTGAGCTTACGAATAAAAAGCGCATGGGACAGGAGTTTCTCGAATTTCTGAAATTTACTTTTGGAGGGGGCACCGATTTCAATACCGCACTTCGCGCAGGTCTTAAAGCTATGAAAAATGAGAACGCCTTTGAGGGAGCGGATCTTCTTTTCCTTACAGACGGGTTTTCAGAACTGTCAGAAGTACCCCTTATTCGGGAATGGAATGAGATAAAAGCCGAAAGAAAAGCCCGGATTTTTTCCTTGATAATAGGAAATTACGATGCTGGCGGGTTAGAGCAGATTTCTGATCACACATATCTAATAAGGAATGCTGAAAACTGGGTTATAGGGGAAAGCCCTGCAAGTTTTGTGAGAGCTATAAGCAAACCCTTCAGGTTTTAAGTTCACAGATTTTTAATCCTGGATACTTTTAATCACTGGCATTTTTATTCAGGAATCTGATTCAAGAACATTTTTATAATTTTCTTGCTCTCTTGCTTTAGTGCCTGCGTTTGAAAAGTTTCAGCAATCCTTCTGTAAAATCTTCTAGATCTTTCCTTCCAGGGGTCTGATGTCTGGAGATGCTTGATAGAACCGCGAACGCAGCCTGTTTACTACGGCTGGCTCCTTTAAGCAGTCCGATTTCGATCATTGCAACTAACAATTCAGAAATGATTTTGCGGTCTCCAGGACTTAGGTTATTCCATCTTTCATTGAGATTTTTCGAGACATTTATTACTGATTCTTTTCTTTCGGATGCTATTGATGAGGCTTTTGAAGAAGCAACTTTTGAGGCGCTTTTTATTTGCTTCCTTCCATAGGAAGCCGTTTCGGAAGCCGTTTCCAAAAAGGCTTTAAAAGCATCTTTTGAGATCTTTTTTATTCTTGTCCTTTGATTAATAGGGATCTCCTCTTCAGCCGCTTTCTGGAAACCACCTTCAAATTCCCTACTCTCCAAAATTTTGCGAACCTCTTCAAAGATCTCAGAAACTTCCTGCTGGGACCTTGTTCTAAAGTATTCTCTGAGATTATCAATAAGTTCCGGGTCGATTGATCTGGAATTAAGTTTAGGAGGAGAATCATAGATGCGGAAAAGATCTTCCTCTACTTCAACAAAATCAGCGACAATTATAGGACTGGACCCAAAAAGAGTTTCATATGACGGTGTCTTTCTGGATTTGTATTTCTCTTTTACCCTAAATCCTGCACTTGAAAGTCTATCGAATACTCTCTCTTTAAACAAGAAAATGCACACCTTCCTGAAAATAAATACCTTCCTTTTTTAAAACAAAAAATTTTATTTTATCCCAGAATTATTTTATCCCAGAATAGTTTATAATCGGTAATTTTTGTACGATTGCTGTTACATACATCAAATACACATCAATTAATTATCTACTAGAATTTGTTTTTGAGACTTGATATCTTTTTTCTGTTTATCTCTTTTCGGAATGTCCGAATTTCCAGATCTTACAGGTAAAAGCTGAAACTATCAAAAGTTAGAACTTTGGTGGTAATTTAATTACTTTTTTGAAGCAAGATGCATAAAAAAGTGGAAAACAAAAAACCGGCTTTTTAACTCTTTATTTTTTAGAAATAACTACAAATTGGTTCGAAGTTTAAGTAATTATTTTATAAGTTTCCCGCCTTAGTAGACAATAAGTGAGGTAAAAATATGAGTATACTGAATACTAAGGCATTAAAAGGAGTCATATGCGGGCTCCTTGCCATATCAATAGTTTCAATTGCCTGCGCAGGAGCAGGAGATAGAGACTCTGCCATGCCTGCAATAGAAGTACAACCAAAAATCGGGGGGGCAAGCGTTGTGTCATCATCGGCTTATGCCAGAGATTGTTTCCCTGAATTTGAGAAGATCAAGGTTGACCCGGCTTATAAGTATCTGACACTTGAGCCCGGAGACAGCAAAAACTTTACTGTAACTGTTGAGAACAAAGACAACAAGACAATTGAATTGAAGCCTAAACCTTTAATCACTCCTTACACGGAAAATTTCATAAATGAAAACTGGATCAGCATAAGTCCCTCCGAAAAGAATCTGAAGCCTGGAGAAAAACAAGAATTTCAGGTAAAGGTGGACATCCCAAAGGATTCCGACCTTGGAAGCTATGCCGCACTCATTGCTTTCACGGAAAAAGTGCCTGAAGGAGACATAGCCGGGTATTATTCTAGTTTCCCGGGCACAATGCAGTTGAATATACAGGTATGGGTAAAGCCTTCAGTCCAGATTCTTACACCTTATGTAAATGATCTTGTAGAAGCCGGGAAGGATTATACTTATGAGATAAAGCTGAGGAACACAGGCGATAAAGATATTACAATTTCTCCTGAGCTTGCCGAAGGAGGAAGCATTATCTACGCTGAAAGTATAGCTTCATCAGAAGAGATGCTGCAGCAGGCCATTGGAGACAATGCAATACGCATAGAGGCTCCTGATAATATAAAAGCTGGACAGACAGCTATTGTCAAACTGACACTTAAAGTGCCGGCTAATGCAAAGGGCAGCTATAGCGGCAGTCTTGACTTAAATATTGACGACCCCGGAATCCGGGATTACGAGGAAATAGTTTCCCTTAACTTCCGTATCCTTCCGGTTCCAGAAAAGCCTTATGAGAATACTTTTGAAGCCAGGACAGATGGCCCCATAACCCTGGAAATTAAAGCCTACCAGTATGGTTATAGCCTGTATACTACCGGAGGTAACCGGAATCTTACACCTTCCTTTAATGTGAGTCTGGTAGACCCTTCAGGAAACGAGGTCACCCCTGTCCTTGTAAACACAAAATACAGTGGTTCAGTTAACATAGTAGCTGATACTTACCCGCAGCCGCCATATCCTATTCCATATATGTCCCTAAGAATTACGGACAGTATGAAAACTAATGACCAGGGAAATTACCAGGGAGGAACTACAACCTTTGTGGAAACCTATACTGTTCCTGGAGCTGTGGGAAAATGGACACTCTTGATCCTTCCCAAAAACACTGAGAACTTTGAGTATACTGCAACAATCGGGGCTGCTGAAGAATAAGCAGCTCATATTTTTTTAATTTCAGAAATTTCGGACTGGAGCGACTTGTTAAAAAAATTAAACCCCATCATTTCTACTGGAAAAATGAAATTCATTCTTCTGGCTTTATCCCTTCTTTCCGACTTTAAGATTCCGCTTTTAATTTTTCATGTTAATTTTAACCTTCAGGCTTACCTGCCGAATTTCTACAGTTCTTTTGCACTTACCCCTTCATGAACAATTTTTGCAATTTTCTGGACAAGACCGGTGGGATCTTTTGCCTGGAAAACATTTCTTCCTATGGCTACACCACGTCCACCGGCTTCGAGAGATCCTTCGATCATCTGCAGTAATTCCTGCTCTGATTCTACCTTTGGGCCCCCTGCAATGATTACAGGTACAGGACACCCGTCAACAACTTCTTTAAAAGTTTCTGGACTTCCGGTATAGTTTGTCTTGATTATATCTGCCCCAAGCTCGGCTCCGACTCTAGCTGTATGTTTTACGGCATCCACGTCATATTCAGAGCGGACTTTTTTTCCACGCGGGTACATCATGGCAAGGAGCGGAATTCCCCACTCATCACATTTTCCTGCCACATAACCAAGTCCCTGCAACATCTCGCATTCGTCTTCAGCTCCTACGTTTATATGAACTGATACTGCATCGGCTCCGACTTTTATAGCTTCTTCTACGGTTGTTACCAGAACTTTATGGTTTGGATCAAGAGAAAGGGAAGTTGAGGCTGATAGGTGGATTATAAGACCTACATCGTGTCCATATCCTCGGTGCCCATGTTTGGCAAGTCCCATGTGCCCAAGCACAGCGTTTGCTCCACCTTCTGCGACCTTGTTTACAGCTTCCTGAAGGTTTTTAAGTCCTTCAATTGGACCTGCGCCAACTCCATGATCCATAGGGATAATGATGGAATTACCGGTATTTCGATCGAATATGCGCTCCATCCTTATGGATTTACCTATAGTGTTCATAGGCTGTGATATTGCAAAATAGGTGATAACTTTATCGGTGAATTTTTTAAGGATACCTGACAAGTATTGTTTACTCCGATGGTATCCGTTTTATCATGATAAATCGATAGCTAGAGTGCTTGAAATGAACTTGGGGGACGCTTGGGAAAAGCTGATAAAAGAGCTAGGGAAATATATGAAAAAAAGTTAAAAAAGAACTTGAAAAAAGCTTATATAAGCTTTTTTAGAATTTATTTTGTATTTTCATTCTGGTAGACTCCTGAATAGCCTTTCTCTATTTTCCCATCCAAAGTATAGAATAAAAGCTGCATTATTCGGGCGTCTTTTTTCAGCCTGAAACCCGCCGGGTTGTAAACTACAAGCATTGACTCGCTGCGTCCCCTGTATCCAGCATCCCACACTGCGGTTTCAAGGGTAGCCCCACAGCGAATAAGGGTTGACCGTGGCTTTGCGATTGCAGCCAGATTCATTGGAATATTTACGATCTCGTTGAAAAGTACCTTATAAACTCCCTTTGGTAGGTGAATCCAACCATCACTCCTAAATTCAAGGGTTTTTCCATCTGGAAGCTTTCTCTCAGAATTATCAAAATCCACAGCTCCAGATCCTTCTATTGTTTTTACTTCTTTTAGGGTAAGTTCAAGTCCATTGGGCTGGATCTGGGTTTCTATATCAATGGCATTTTCAAGCAAAGGAGGGTTTGCCTGTACAAGTTTTCTCAATTCAGTGCTGGATAAAAGAGTCATCGGATCTGTAATTGAAAAGATTCTTTATTATTTTTTCGGAATATTGTTCTTTGAACTTTACATCTTTTTTAAACTGTTATTATAAAAATTAATAATATGATTATCTTTATTATTTTAGGCAAGTATTTATGAAAAGGTTTATTGTTCCTAGTAAAATAATCATTACTTGTCAAGATTTTCATTTTTAATGCTCAGTCGGTTTGATTAAGGCTTACAGGAGGCTTCTAACGATGGCAAAAAGGTCTACCGTATATGGAATCATCACTATATTCTTTATACTTTTATTGGCAGGATGTGCCCTCGCTACTGCGGATGACACGCGGGCTCTATCCACAAAAGGGAATTCATGGAGTTTCTCTCAGGAAATCTTAGTTACTGAGAACGCAGGCAAAACCCTAGAAGGATACCCTGTCCCTGTTAGTTTGGACTCTACTAATTTTAACTTCTCAGAGGCAAAAAGTGACGGCTCAGACATTCGATTTTCTTTGGAAAATAGAACACTCAACTACTGGATTGAAACCTGGGACCTTGAAAATGAGAAAGCTCTTATCTGGGTCAAGATTTCATCTCTCCCTGCAAACAAAACCAGCAAAATTCTCATGAGGTACGGGAACCCAGAAGCTGAAGCCATGAGCAGTGGAGAAAAGACATTTGACTTCTTTGATAGCTTCGAGGGCAGTAGCCTCAACTACCTTATTTGGAATGCTAAAAATGCAGGAGGAGGTTTGGTTAAGGTTAAAAATGGGAGCTGTAATGTTGCAGCTCTCAAGGCTTATGACTCATCTATAATCTACAGCAAAGCCAGTTTTGATATCAATTCTATGTTTGTTGTCAAAAGAATGAAAGTCACCACAGGCATGGATGACAGAGGGCCTATATTGCATCAAGGTTTCATGGACCAGATAGATGACAGAAAAAATGAAATCAAACATGAGACCGAATTTGCCAATGAAAGCCGCGTGGGCCTGGAAACAACTTACATGAAGGAAAAGAGTACTTTTCCTGATCTCACTGATGTCAGTGTTCCTGAAGAGGAATGGTATACCTCAGGAATTGCCTGGTATGAGGAAAATGACACTCGCCAAGTTTCTTGGTATAAAAATGGTATCAGGGACTCGAAAATGGACTTCGTTTCAAATGATTCTATAACAGATTCCCCAATGCATATTTATCTGTATGCGGCTTCTTATCGGGATGCGTCAGACAACACAGGCTATATGGCAGTCGATTACGTACTGGTTCGGAAATTTGTAGGGACCGAGCCTACAGTCAAGGTAGTTTCAGTTCAAGGAGAAGATAAGGTTTCTTCAGACAGTGATTTTGAAAATAATTCTGGGAATATTTCCGAGCTTGGAGTTGATTCTGAATCCGGAGCTCTTTCTGAGCCTCAAGTCACGCCCGAGTCCGAGCTGAGTTCCAAAGCCGATGCTCCTGAAGTGGACTCACAGGCACAGGAAAACCTAAACCTGAACAAGCCCAGTGATGCAGAATCACTGTTCCCTGAGTATGATGTCGGACTTTCCGGAATCAGGCTTTCTTCCCCATACGGATATAATTTTTCTGCTCTTGTAGAGGAACTTGATTCCTCAGGCATAGATACGATTTTCCTCAACGTAATGAGCGAGGATTTATGGCAGTATGAGCGTTTTGTGAAAATGGCTCATGAGGAAGGAATCTCCGTATACGCCTTGATTCTGGAAGGTGTAAACTGCACAGAAAAAGGAGCTGGAGATACCTGCCAGAATTTTCTGGATACGGCACTTGACTATAACGAAAAATCTCTTGCCCCCTTTGACGGGATCGCCATCTACGTAAACTCTTCTGTCCAGGAGGGCTCTAAAGAAAGTGAAGTTGACTACAAGGTACTATTTGAGACGGCCAGTAAAGAGGTCAGCGGAAATGTATCAATCTTAGCAAGTCTCCCGCTTAATTATAATGCATCACAGATCGAGGAAATTGCTCCTTTTGTCGACTCATTCATTATCAGGGCTTATCCTAGGGAGAATGAAAAACTTAGCACTACTCCAGAGATTGTTGATTCCGTTGCCCTTGAAATGGGAGAGATAAGGGGCGCAGGTTCAAAAGGAATAATAGAAATTTCTGTGGGAGAGGACTTTAAAAGTAAGGTTTCAATACAGGAGCTATTGTCCGGTCTTGTAGATTATTATTCGGGCGATTCGGCTTTTTTTGGAGTCTCGATTTCCGATTACGATGCCTATAAAGCATTACCTGTGGAAGAATCAAAAGAGAAGAAGTTTCCGATTTCTGGTTTCAAAGCACTCATTGTACTTCTTGGAGGAGTTGGACTCTTCGCTCTTTTAAAAATGAAGAGAAACAAAATTAAAGAGAACTTAAATGAGGACGGGAAAAATGAACAGGAAAAATCTTAAAGAAGGATAATCCTCTCTTATCCTGTCACTTTTTAATTTTTTTCTATTCCTTTCTCTCTTCTTTTTCCGACCGAATTTTTCGGACATACTGTTATATTTATTTCATAAAGAGAAACATTTTTATGTTTATCTGCTGTTTATACTCTTGTTTACTTTGTTTGAAATTTTAACCTTTAATCGTTTGAACGGGGGTTCTAACATTAAAATCCTTGGATTGGTGGGTAGCCCTAACATCAATGGAAACACTGCAAAGCTTATAAACGCAATTCTAGACGGAGCTGCTGAAAACGGCGCAGAAAAAGTAATTTATAATTTAGCTTCTTTAAATATTAAGAGCTGTGATGCCTGCTGCAGATGCCAAGAATCAGGCTGCTGTCATATAGGCGATGATATGCAGGAACTCTATCGAGAAATCAAAACAGCAGATGCTGTTGTACTTGGCTCTCCAGTTTACATGTGGCAAATGACTGGTCAGACTAAACTCTTAATTGACCGTCTGACAGCTTTCTTAAATCCTAATTTCTCGAGTAGGCTTGATAATAAAAAACTGATTCTTGTCTTTTCCCAGGGTAGCTCAGATAGAGACGCCTTTAAACCATATTTTGAATACACCGCTGGCCTTCTTTACTACCTCGGCTTTGATGTTCTGGAAACTATTGTTGCAGCAGGTACGGACAAACTTGAAGTCTCCTCCAGACCCGGTTTGCTTGAGAAATCAAGAGAACTAGGAAAACTGATTTCAGCTTCTCATCTGTCTAAGCCTGAGTTCAGAAGAACCGAGTCAAGCCTGACCCCAATTCTCTGATTTATTTTGTTTTCTTTCTATTTCCAGCTATTTTCTTTCTGTCTCCAATTTTTATTCTTTTAATCCTGCTCGTATTTTTCAAACCTCAAGGAACTGATCCGGATAGATTACAACCCCGCAAGCTCCTTCAAGTGCTCCTTCTTTCAATTCCAGCGCCATAAACGCTTCAGCCGGTGCGCCAAAGGGATCTTTTATTCCCCACATATTTGCCTGTTTAAACCCGAATTTCAGATAATATTCAGGATGCCCCAGGACCATAATTGAATCATATCCTAGCTGCTGGCAGGCTTTGATTCCTTCTTGTATGAGTTTGCTTCCTATGCCCTTCCTCTGGAATTCAGGTAAAACTGCAACCGGCGCAAGTGAAATCGTTTCTTTTTCCTCTCTGTTCTCTAATTTGATTACTACAGGGAAAAAGAGGATATAGCCAGCTATTTTTCCATTAATCTCTGCCACAAGTGAAAGTTCAGGGATAAACTTTGGATTTTTCCTCAGTTTCTCAACGAGTTTTCCTTCACTTGGCTGCCCGAAGGCAAGGTCATTTACCTGGGTTATTGCAGGATAATCAGCAGGAGTTTCGGGTCGAATTTTAAGAAACATCTATATATCTTCCTGTTATTTTTTAATCGAACCTTTCTTCTTAGAATTTCTTATTATAACCGTTTATTTACCCTGTCCTGTAGTGTGTCTTATGAAATCTGTAAAACGGAGTCTCATTATGATCCCCCTTTTCAGTGCAGTAAAAATCGCATTTGGAAGCATTACAAGTGCAAAACTGCGTTCAACTCTTACAGTGCTTGGAATCGTTATAGGAGTCGCAGCCGTAATTGCAAATGTGTCCCTTGGAGCAAGTTTCAACCAGCATTTTACGAATGAAGTAACCAATTTAGGGTCAAACTTTATCTTTTTTCAGGGAATGCAGCCCAAGCTTTTTTACGACAATGAGCTAAAGACAGTTGAGAGTACGCCCGGGATCTCGGGTGTCTCGCCTTTGAAATCACAAGCCGCTGAAGTTACTTACATGTCTGAAACCAAAAATATTATCGTAACAGGGGTTGGACAATCTTACGATGAGGTAGCGAATACAAAGCTTCAAAAAGGGACCTTCATCAATGACAATGATGGGTACGTGGCGGTTATCGGACATAAGGTTGCAAACGAGAAATTCGACCGAGGTATTTCGGTCCGGAACTCCATAAATATAGCTTTCAGAGTCGGGGAAGATGAAAAAGTTACAAAGACCTTTAAAGTTAAGGCAATAATCCAGAACCCGGAAAATACCGTTGTCCAGGCGTATGATGACAACGAGGCCATTCTTATTCCAATTGGGGTCATGAATGAAATCCTTGGCGAAAATGACTATGGTGGGATTTTTGCAATGGCTGAAGATTCTGCAACAATTCAGGAGACTGCGGATGAAGCAGACAAGCGCCTTGCCCGAAAGTTTGGGATTCCCGACAGGGAACTTGCAGACAAAGAGTCGCGCCCTTATTTCCTCATCAATCAGGCTGAAGTTTTGAAACAAACAGACATGATGGCTGCAGCCCTCAGTTCTTTCTTGACTGCAGTTGCGCTTATCTCCCTGCTGGTCGGCTCAATAGGGATCATGAATATAATGCTCGTGAGCGTGACTGAAAGGACAAGAGAGATAGGAGTGCTCAAATCGCTAGGATTCACAGCTTTTGATATTCTTTTCCTTTTCATGGTCGAATCAATCATGCTTGGAGTTTTCGGGGGCATTCTCGGTAGTACAGTAGGAATCGCAGGCGCTTACGGCGTTGAAACCCTCCTCAAGCTGCCTATCGTGTTTCCTTTCAGCCTCATAGTAGCAGGTTTTTTTGTAGCTGTCCTCGTAGGCTTTGTTTCAGGAGTTTATCCGGCAAGAAAAGCCGCAAAAATGAAACCTGTGGACTCACTCAGGCACGAATGATCCTTGGGCCAGCCTGTCTCGGAAGAAGGATCCCTTTTGTTTCGCTCCCCAAAATTTCGACTCCGAACTTTGTTCATTTTTCCCTCACACGTATAGCCATTTTGCTTAATTCGCGTAGCCACAGCACCGAACTTGCTACTGCTGCGCAGAGTAGCCAATCGTCAGGACTCAAGCTCACAGTCGAAAACGCCTGCTGCAGAAATGGGATGTAAACAACTGCTACCTGCAACAAAAGAGACAATAGGACCGCTCCCCATAGCCATTTGTTTGAGAATAATCCTACAAAAGCACTCTGCTTATCCGAACGTGCGTTGAAAACAACGAAAAGTGAAAAGAAAACTACCGTTGTAAACGCCATCGTCTGCGCGTAACGCAAGCTGCCCGAGCCTTCAACCAAACCTCCAGGCAGGCTTGTATCTAGTATGAATAGCGTTCCGAGTGCCATGATTATACCGGTAAAGAGGTTACCAGCCCACATGCTGCGGGTAATCACCCCTTCTTCCCGTGGGCGCGGCGGTTTTTTCATCAGTCCCGGGTCAGCCGGGTCAACGCCTAGGGCAAGTGCAGGCGGGCCGTCCGTGACAAGGTTGATCCAAAGGATCTGAGTCGCAAGCAGGGGCAGTGCTATCCTACCGCTTTCTGCAGTCAGCCCTATCACATCTGCCAGCAGCAAGCCGAAGAACATTATCATTACTTCCCCAAGGTTTGATGAAAGAAGGTAGCGTAAGAACTTACGGATATTTGAGAAGATCGCACGTCCCTCTTCGACAGCCCCGACAATGGTCGCGAAATTGTCGTCCGCAAGAATAACATCGGAAGCTTCTTTGGAAACATCCGTTCCAGTTATACCCATTGCCACTCCGATATCGGCAGTTTTCAAAGCAGGCGCATCATTGACCCCGTCGCCTGTCATTGCCACAATTGCTCCTCCGCGCTGTAATGCTTTTACAATCCGAAGTTTGTGTTCGGGGTTTACACGTGCATAGACTGACACTTCCTGAACCATCTGGTCAAGCTTCTCTTCAGGCATCTTCTCAAGCTCAATACCTGTAACAGCCTTCCCATAAGTTGGAATGCCGAGGCCTGCGGCAATAACTGTGGCGGTTTTAGGATGATCGCCGGTAATCATAATCGGGCGAACACCTGCAGCCATAGCACGTGCAACTGCATCTTTTGCCTCCAAGCGCGGCGGGTCGATCATACCAATTAATCCCAGGAAGACAAGGTCTTTCTCGACGTGTTCATCAAACTCTTCCTGCTTCATCACATCCTTTGGCAGTGTACGGAAAGCGACTGCAAGTGTTCGCAAAGCTTCGCCTGCCAGTTCTTCATTACTCTTCAAAATTTCTGCGCGACGTTCCGCAGTCAGAAGTTTGATCTCGTCCCCTACAAGTTCCTGTGTACAGCGGGCAAGCAATACATCTGGTGCGCCTTTCGTAAAAGCAAGCAGCCTTTCTTCCTGTTCGGCGTCAGTGTGGACCGTGCTCATCAGTTTGCGCTCTGAGGAGAAAGGCACTTCTCCAACACGTTCTAATCGTGCGTTGAGTGCCTCGGCTTCCAGTCCAGCTTTACGCGCCGCAACAATCAATGCTCCTTCAGTCGGGTCGCCGTGTACCACCCAGCGCCCATCCCGCTCAAGTAGCACGGCATTGCTAGCGCGGTCAGCAGCTGCAAGCGCACGTACGAGTTCGAAATGAAGTGCGCCATCAATTTTCCCTCCTCCTTCCCTGCGCACTTCACCTTCGGGAATATAACCCGTACCTTCTAAATTTACACGCCCGTTTGCTGTAATAACTGCAAGTACAGTCATTTCATTCTTTGTAAGCGTACCAGTTTTATCAGAGGCAATGACATTTGCTGAACCGAGCGTCTCGACAGCCGCAAGATGGCGCACAATTGCATTTTTTCGTGCCATGCGCTGCACGCCAATAGAGAGCACGACTGTAACCACCGCGGGCAAGCTTTCCGGCACTGCTGCAACCGCAAGTGCCACGCCTAAAATTAGCACGTCAAAAAGGGCTGAGAAACTTCTTACGTCTTCGACTAAGATGACTGTTGTAACTATCACGATGGCGATGACGATAACAACGATCCCGAGCAGTTTACCAACTTGGTGTAGTTCTTTTTGTAGCGGCGTAGTCTCGATCGGCGTTTCTTTGAGCATGCCGGCAATGCGTCCCATTTCGGTTTGCATTCCAGTTGCTGTAACCACTGCACGCCCGTGCCCGTAAACAGCCACAGTGCCGCTAAAGATCATATTATCACGGTCGCCAAGCCCGACCTCTTCTGCAATCGGGAGCTCATCCTTCAAAACAGGCAGGCTCTCACCTGTCAAGGCTGCCTCGGCTGTTTGAAGCACAGTTGACTGAATAACTCGGGCATCCGCAGGGATAGTATTGCCTTCTTCAATGATGATAATGTCACCAGGCACGACCTCAGTTGCCGGAATGCTTTGTCGTGTACCGTTCCGGATTACACTAGCTTGTGCTGCTGTCATCTGGCGAAGTGCAGCCATTGCCTCCTCTGCTCGTGATTGCTGAATATACCCCATGATTGCATTGAGTAGTACGACAGCAAAGATTGCAATCGCCTCGTAAGGCAGTGCCGAATTGCGTTCATACAGCCACATTCCAGCCGAAACTAATGTCGCGATAAGCAGCAGGATAACGAGCACATCTTGAAATTGTGCCAGGAATTTTCTCCATGCAGGCACAGGCTTTTCCGCCATCAATTCATTCTTGCCGTACCTATCGAGCCGCGCCTGAGCTTCCCCTTCACTCAAGCCGCTTCGTGCATCAGTACCGAACGCAGTTAATACTTCGTTAGCTGATTGTTGATAAGGGATAATCTTATCCCACTCAATAGTCATGGTGCTCATCTTTGATCCCTTTTCATTTGCTCCAGAGGCTTAACTAGTAAGTTAGTCAGCAGGTTGTGATGCTTATGCTGCTCTCCTGCAAATTGAAATCCTGAATCAGCTTGTAACAGCATCATTGTGAATGTCGCTTTCATACCGGAGACAACAGAGGTAAAAGACTTTCTTCAAGCCAGTTAGTTCAAGTGCATTACTACCAGAGATTTGGGGTTAAATGATCTCTTGAGATTCCCTTTTTAGTTCTACCTTTTTTAGTTCTATATTCTATTTCTATAATCCTTTATACTATAGTTATCGCATAAATTAATGGTTTTTTAATTAATGGGGTTTTTATAAAATTTTATGATAACGACTGGATATAAAAAGTTAATAGATTCCTCACTCCGTAGGCGGTGGAAACTGAAGTGTGAAACAGCTAGAATTCAAGACCAGATGATTGGATATCAGGCACTTTATAACCAGTTGCACGCAACAGGTGAGAAGATAAAGAGCTAAATGAGAACATGTATAAGCAGGCAGTCCACGTTAAAATCTGAAATCATTAGCAGCAGATTAAATATGAGCTCTAACTCGGATGCATTTTTAAGAGAGATTCTAAAATTTTTCTCACGGATTTTAATCTTTAAGACTTGCATAGACGAATAAAAACCGGTAACTTATGATTTAAAATAAGCTCAGTAATTATATTCTTTATTTCCTATTTACATAATAATTAATTAAAAAATTAATTATTATGTAAATATAAACTCTTAAACAACAAAATATATTATATATATCATAATAATTGATAGTTGTCTAAACTTTGGGAGCAATGGGGATTATTTATCATACGAGAAGATCTGCCTAACTTCAATGTCAAAAAATGAAATTCTTGCAAAACTCTACTTATCGGTTTAAAGCAGATCCTCAAATTCCGAAGGTGGTGATTTTATAAAGAGGTGGTATGGTGAAACAAAAGTTACCGCTAATCTTAGCGTCTCTTATCTTAATTACAATAACCTGCTCAGCTATTGCAGTGGGTCAGAACTGGAATATGATTAATTATGATGATTCCATGTCCAGGCATAGTAATCAGACGCAGATAGGCAAAGACAATATAAATCAGCTAGAGGTTAAGTGGATTCTTAACACGGGGTCTGTAATTGAGAATTCGCCTTTGATTGTAGGAAAGACAGGGTATGTTCAAAATAACAAGTATCAGGTCATTGCTCTTGATATGGATACTGGCTTGAACAAGTGGAAGTACGACGTTAATGTAACGTCTCCCCAGCCTGCACATGGCGTAGCCTACGACAACGGAGTGATTTACGCTCCAACCGGTCCTAACGGAACTGTAATAGCCCTGAATGCCGAGAATGGAAAGAAAATCTGGGAATCGTCGGCCTTGCAGCCTGTGGGAGGGTCATTCGTTCTTACTTCACCTCCACTCGTATGGAAGGATTATCTGATTCTTGGATCTGCGTTTGGAGATGTAGTTCTTGAGGGTCCTGCTCCTAATAAGGGAACAGTGACTGCCCTCAATAAAAATACTGGCAAAATAGTCTGGCAGACCTATACTGCAGTGGGTGATTGGGTTGAGGGAGAGAACGCCAGCGTTAACGGCGGCGCCACAGTATGGACTGGTGGAGCTATCGATACTGACAAAGGCGTAGTCTATCTGCCCTGTGGCAATCCTGCGCCTGACTTTGATGCATCCAGCAGACCTGGGGAGAATCAGTATGCAAACAATGTGATTGCCATTAATATAAAGACTGGTAAGATTCTGTGGGCGACACCCCTAATAGAGACAGGTACGGTTCTAAACGTCACCATTCCGGATACTCATGATTGGGATACTTGCTGGGGAACTAATCTCGTCACTATTAACTCTAGCAAGAGCTCCGAAAAAATAGTTATTGGTCACAATAAGAGAGGAGACATTATGGCAATGAATTCAACTACAGGAAAGCCAGTCTGGTGGACAAACGTTGCTTATCTTTACCGCACAGACGTTCCAGCCATGCCAAACGGCAGCGGACCGGTCTGGCCCAGTGTAAGTGGTGGAGTTATGTCATATTCAGCCTTTGACGAAAATAACCTCTATGTGGCTGTAAGCAATCAGGGATCGAATTTCTTCAGCAGGCCCGGTGAAGGTCATGTTGAGCCTGCATTTGACTCCATGACAAATGGAATAGGAAACGGCTCCGTTGCTGCCCTTGACCTGAAGACAGGAGAGGTCAGGTGGGAACATAAGACTGAATTCCCGACCTGGGTGTCTCCGCTGGTAACCAATGGAATAATATTCTCAGGTACCACTACGGCTGTAGGGAACAAAGAAACGGGCGTAATGTATCCGTTTAATGATTATGGAGTTCCATTTGAAACCCCGCTTATAACCTCGGGAATCCTCAGGGCGTATGATGCCGAAACTGGCGAAGAGCTATGGGAATTCAATGTAGGAGCCCCAATTGGTATAGGCGGACCGTCTATAGGAAACGGTATGCTACTGGTGCCTACAGGAAACACCGGGGAAGTTGCCAACCCGAGAGGCTATATAGTTGCCTTTGGGCTTCTAGAAAAATAAATAGATATACAATCAGCGGCTCATTTTGTGCCGCTCAACATTTTTTTATATATAGATTATCGTTGGGATTTTCGCTAAGGATTATTATTAAAAATCAACGTTGAAAATCATATATATCTTGTTTTTTTAATGACTTTACCGGTACTGTCTTTTTCCACGAATCTCATAATTTCCTTGTCGTAGGTAACCATTTTATTACAATGGGGGTATGATTCTGTATTTTTGTACGTTACAGAGTGCAGAAACGATTCTTCATCCTCAAATTGAATAATTTGTGAACTGAACCACTTTCCACATTCTGCACATCTAACTTCACAGTCTTTTTTGTTATTCATTTTTCTTTCATCTTATGTTTAATCTCAGTATTCAGTGAAATATTATCAAATTTATATAATCAACACGACTGAAGTTAAGCGTGCTAGAGCATCTAAAAATTGAGAGATTCAAAACTTGGATAAAAAGATAGATACTGGGCAAAATCCTGAAAAAAACCAGCTTGAGCTTAAAAATTTGTCCTGAGACCCACATTTACAAAAAAAGAAGTTGAATAACAGTATTTTTGATTACATACTTTGCATTTGAGTGCACATATGCTGAAAAAAAACTGGAGAATTACTGAAGAATTAATATCTTCTGAAGTATTGTTCATTAAAATATACTTCCTTCACAGGATTTTTATTTTTCTCTATGGTACTGATCCCAAGAATGGAATAGGGAGTGCAGTGTCTCAGGATTGAGCTGAGGAGTCCCGTGAAAGCTATCGCTGCAACAACCCACTTCCAGGGAGATTTTTTTACAAAGCCTGTCGCCAGCATGAGAGTTGAAAGCACCCCACATATGGTTCTCAACAGGAGATCAAAGCCTCCTACATTTTCTTCCAAAAGCAGTCTTTTGAGATTCGTCGGACAAAACCCCCTTATAAGCCCTCTTACATACCTATGATCCTTCAATATATAGCGTTATTCTGTTTAGATTCTGTTGTATTCCATTTATATTCACTTGCTAAAACTGTTAAATAAGCCAGCTAGGATCTTCTGATAAATCCGAAAGTCCCGAAAAATAAAAAATATATACAAGAGATGAGAAGGTTTCTAACTATGCCTGAAATAAAACTTGACAAATCGATCTCATATCTCGAAGGTACACAGCGAGTATATGACGAAGTCACAACCCTGGAAAACACTAAAGACGAGATAAAAAGGATAGGTGTTACTCGAATTGCAGACATTACAAACCTGGACCGACTTGGAATCCCTATTTTCTCGGCAATCCGCCCCAGTGCCGCAAAGGGAGCCATCAGTATTTACTCAGGCAAGGGCTCGACCGAGCAGAGGGCTAGGATTTCAGCTATAATGGAGAGTTTTGAGCGCTGCCTTGCAGAGCGCCCTGGGTTGAATGCGAATATTGCAGGCGGGATTTCTGCTCCATCTCTTGTGGAATCCTATGCCGACGCTGTAAAAGATTGCACAGTGCTCGATCCAGCCAAGCTGATTCTGCCCCAGCCGCCTTATTTTCCCCAATCTTTGCTTGAGTGGGTTGGGGCATATGATTTGATGAATAAAGAAGAGGTGTTCGTAAGCGCCAATTCAGTTTACCATCCATACGACTCGCCTGGAAGGTGTCAGAAACTTTTCTTAAGCAATACCAATGGGCTGGCGTCCGGAAACATAATTGAGGAAGCTATTCTCCATGGGCTGCTCGAGGTTATAGAAAGGGACGCAATCAGCATAGCGCAATTTTCCCGTAACCTTGGAAAAGAAATTGTGCTAACTGAAGAAGATGGGTATTTGTACGAGCTTGCCAGCAAGTTCAAGGATGCAGAAATAGAACTCAAGGTCTGGCTGGTTCCGAACGATACTGGCATTCCGACAGTAATTGCGGCAACTGACGATGTAAAGCTGAAAGATCCGGCGCTTCTTGTAATGGGAGCAGGTTCTCACCTGAAACCTGAAATTGCAGTTGCGCGAGCTATAACCGAAGCAGCTCAGTCACGAGTTGTCCAGATTCAGGGAGCAAGGGAAGATACGGACAGGGAAGGTTTTATCCGAAGTGTGGGATATGACCGCATGAAACGCTTGAACTGGTTCTGGTTTGAAGAAGGTGAAAAAACTTCCCTTTCTGAAGTACAGGACCTGTCTAGGAAAACTCCTGCAGAAAATATCGATGTGATACTTGAAAAACTCAAGGATCTTGCCGAAAGAGTGCTGGTAGTAGATCTCTCAAGGGAAGAGGTTAAAGTGCCGGCTGTTAGAGTAATCATCCCTGGCTTTGAGCTTTTCACTATTGACCAGGACCGCAAAGGCAAAAGGATCAGTTCCCGAAGGAAGAAAGACTTTTCAAGGGATAAAAACGAAAAACCGTGGAAGAGACGATGAAGGCAAGAGCGGTAATCTTTACAGGCAACAGCATCAGCCACGAGGACGCAAGAAAAGTCCTCAGGGCAAATTATCAGCCTCCTGTACGCCGATTCCAGATTGAAAATTTCATCCAGAAAGGGTATAAGGTCATAGGGATAATAGACGGAATCTTTTTTGACAGAGCTGCTGTAGGACACAGGGAGATTCTGTCTGCGCTTGATGCAGGCATAAAAGTAGTAGGAGGCGCTAGCATGGGAGCTCTACGGGCTTCGGAGCTGGATACCCATGGAATGGTAGGGGTAGGAAAGATTTATGGATGGTACAGAGACGGCGTAATCGAATCCGATGACGAGGTCGCAGTAAGCACAAATCCTGACACTTTTGAGCCCATTTCCGTGCCTCTTGTCAATATAAGAGAAACTCTGAAAGCTGCATTTGTCTCAGGAATTTTTAATGAGAAAGAGCATAACGATCTCCTGCAGCTTGCAATTGACACCTATTACCCTGACCGGAGTTATCTGGGGCTTGTAAAAGAAGGAGCTAAAAGAGGACTGATCCCGGAAGAAAAGAAAAATTTAATTTTAGATTTTTGTACAGGTAATGAAGTTGACATAAAAAGGGAAGATGCAATCCTTGTGCTCGAAACCGTAAAAAAGCTGATTGAAGAGGCCTGAAACTTCAAGCCCTTTTCGATCAATGGTTTCTTATTCAATTAGCAATTTTCTATTTTCGCAAATTTTCAGCGTTTTATGATATAAAGCCTGATGATGTACAGGCTTACAAGCAGGACAATGAAGTTGTAAATCGCTCTGAAAATTGGGATATATTGATACTCGAACCATATTTCGATTATTCGCCCTATGGAAGAATAGAGCTGGAAGGTAGCCACAAGCAGAAGCAGCATGGAAATAAGGAAAACTCCTTTTTTGAAGTTCTCCCCCATATCTGACACTTTTTCCGCTTTTGCCTCTGGTTTCATACCTAATGTTTCACTCCTATCTAATGCTTCACTCACGCAAACCGTCTCCTGAGAATTGCTACTGAACCGAGCAGGATTGCAGATAAAGACAGGCTGAACCCTGGTGTTGCGCCTTTTTCACCCCTATATTCCTCTTCAGGAATCATTTCAGGTTCTACTACATTTTCGAATTCACTTGTCTGGATTTCCCGAGTTTTAATTGTATTTTTGTCTTTAACCTCAACTATGGGTCTGAGTCGAATGTAGCCTTCTCCACGTTCGACTATTGTATTATCATCCCAGATCAGAACTTCGACAATGTAATTGTACTGGTCAGGCATTGTCAGGTTGACGCTCCGGATAACTGTAGCTTCGGGCCTGATTTCTCCTGTGCGCGTCCAGACTTTATCCGCAAGGAGCCCGGCATCCATTTCGCGTATCTTAACAAGCATACGGAAATCCTTGCTGGTTTCCCTTCCTTCATTTGTTAGATAGATATCGTTTTCAACAAGGACTTTTCCGTCTTCCACTTTTTTAACCCTGAAGTCCATTTCCGGAATCTCAAGCCCTGTTTTCTGAACCTCGGCTGGTAGAGCATCCAGATTGTAAACTTTAATTTCTCCACTGCCTTTCTGGACATTTTCCTCAAACAGGACAGAACGGAGATCGTATCCTCCGGTTTTCGGAAGGGTCAAAACCTGACTCACGGACTTTGTATCTCCTTTTTTTATCACTCCGAGTTCTATCTTCTTCTGTGCTTCAAGCAGCCCGCTCTCCCTGCTATAGGCTTTAAGAAGAAGCGAGGAATTCTTTGCAGTGTCCCCTTGAGATTTTTCGATATATGTTGTGACATTCAGGTCTACAAAAGCCGCTCCTGTGCGGTCTGCTGAGATATCCATACTCTTAACATTGTAGTAGCTTTTTTCTTCAAAATCCTTAACGCAGCCGCTTCCGAAGATAAAAACGATAATAAAGAGTACTAGAAGTAAATTTTCTAAGAATTTGATTTGAGTCGACCTGGTCCCCAATTTACTCAAGATCTGTCCTCCTCTTTATTAATTATATTCTGAAGTATATAGTTTTTGCCTTCATGGACATATTTTTTTTCTTGGGAGAAGATTGGATGAAAATTATTAATATGAACACATCGATATTCAGATAGGGAGTAAAATGAAGTGGTCAGAGCATCTTTTGAGAAGCTCAAAATCTAGAGCCCAAGCTTGAAGGATTCTAATTGCGACCTCTAGCTCTGAAATTACTTAAAAACTGTAAGCCCGTAGAAAGGATGAACCTAGGGGTACAGGAATAAAATCAGGATAACAATCGAGAACATGAGGGGATAGTATGGAAGGAATTACTGATATCGAATGTGGACCAAGAAGACAAATACTGATTGCTACCGACGGTTCAGAAACTGCAAATGAAGCCGCAGATTTCGGGATAGAGATGTTTGGGTGCAGTGGGGCAAAAGTATATGCCCTATATGTCATTGATATAACGCCTTATCGCTCAGTTACTCTAGATAAAATCTGGTCAAAGGAAACACTTGATGAATTCGAGAGAGCAGGGAATGAGGCGACCTCTTATGTGGAGAAGCTTGGAAAAGCTGCCGGATTGGAAGTAGAAACCAGGGTTCTCAAAGGCCATCCGGCTGAAAAGATTTTGAGCTTCTCAGAAGATAACAATATCGATATGATCATAGTGGGGTCGCTTGGAAAAGGCGGATATGAACGTGCTCTACTTGGCAGCGTATCGGAAAAAATAGTAAGGCATGCAAAAATTCCGGTGCTGGTTGTTCGAGAAAGACACAAAAGTGAGAAAAAATTGATACAGGCATAACCCAGCTACAATAATCCAGCTACAATAACCCAGCCACAATAATCCAGCTACAGGTATAAATCTGGGTTACTGGGTTAGAGGCACGATCTGGTTCTGAGCAGGCAGATGAGATAAATCTGATTCTTTGGGGATCTAACTCTGTTGGGAACAATCTGTTAAGAATCAGACCATCAAGTAATCAGCTTGAAGTTGTTAAGAATCAGACCATCAAGTAATCAGCTTGAAGTATAGGGTAGATGGGGAGGAGAAAGGGTAATGGAAAGTGATCTTTATAAAAAAATTCTGATCGCTACTGATGGCTCGGAAAGTGGCAAACAGGCGATAAATGCCGGGATGGAAATTGCAAGATTAAGCCAGGGGAAAGTCTATGCCCTGTATGTTATTGACACGGCTGGCTACCCTCATGAAATGAGGGATCCTAAATGGAAAACAGCTATGGAAGAACATTTTAAGACCTTTGGACTTGAACTGACTGCTATAGTGGAAGAAGCCGCAGAAACAGCCAGAGTTGAAGTGGAATTCATAATTCTTGAAGGGCGTCCGGCTGAAAAGATCCTCGATTTTGCAGAAAAGCATGATGTTGACATGATTGTCATAGGCTCAGTCGGAAAAACCGATGTTGAACGCTTCCTTCTCGGAAGTGTATCCGAAAAGGTAGTCAGGCATGCAAAAGTTCCGGTACTTGTTGTGCACGGGAAAAGACAGTGAAAAACACAAGGGTTTAAAGCATAAAGGTTCAAAATATAAATGAGCTTACTAAAACTCAAAATCTTTCTTTAAATCTTATCTTTTTATTAAGCAGTTAACCCTCCTGTCACGGAAGAGGCTCTAGCTATCTAAATCAGTTGACAACAAAATGGGTTTTAGTATCGGCTCAATGATAATCCGGCATTACAAGGGGGATAAGTATGGAGGAAAGGAGTGAACTTAAATCTAAACCACAAAAACGAGTTCTAATCGCTACTGACGGCTCAAAAGCCTCTGAATGTGTGGCTGATTTAGGGATAGAGATTGCTAGGTGTATTGGGGCAAAAATCTATGCCGTATATGTTATTGATATAACATTTTTTGACTCAATTCTGATGGATGAATCATGGGTAAAAAATACCAGCGAGCAGTTTGAGAAACTTGGTCGCGAATCAATATGCTGCATAGAAGAAAGTGCAAGGGCTGCTGGAATAGAAGCTGCACCCATACTGCTTAAAGGAAATCCGGCTGAGAAAATCCTTGATTTTGCAGAGGACCAGAAAGTTGACCTTATTGTCGTAGGCTCTACTGGAAAAAGCGGGGCTGAACGTTTCATGCTTGGAAGCGTATCCGAGAAAGTTGTGAGAAATTCAAAAATTCCGGTACTTGTCACACGTGAGAGAATTAAACCTGATAAGTTCTTCAGTTGTGGTCATGAGTATGAAATAAACTCAGCCAATGCCGTATGCAGAGAGCCATAGTGAAAAACCGGACTTCAAATTCAAGAAAGCGTATCAGGAGGACACATTATGAAACGAAAGCCTTACAGGAAAATCCTGCTTGCAATCGATGGCTCGGAAAACGCAAAAATTGCAGCTCTTTCAGGGCTTGAAATCGCAAAAAGTACCGGAGCTGAGGTCTATGCCGTGTACGTTGCCAACATTTCCTGCTGCTCTCCTATCATGCCTGAGAGTTACGACTGGGAGATAGGAAAAGAAGGAAGTGAGGCCGTTGCTGAGATTGAGGAAATTGGAAAAGAGGTTAGAGTTCCTGTAAATCCGGTTCTCCTACAGGGATACCCTGCCCAGGAAATTCTAAATTTCACAGAACAAAATGACATTGATATGATTGTCATGGGAACACAGGGAAAAGCCGGACTAGATAATTTTCTCCTGGGAGGAGTCACGGAAAAGGTTATAAGACATGCAAAAGCCGAGGTATTAGTTGTGCGTGCACATGTCTCCTGATAAAGCGACTTTTTTCAAAAATGTTTGCTCACAAACTTTTGAGAAAAGCTTGCCCACAAACTTTTGAGAAAAGCTTGCTCACAAACTTTTGAGAAAAGCTTGCTCACAA
>ENA-UOOI01000291-UOOI01000291.1-fermentation-metagenome-genome-assembly--contig:-NODE-291-length-64578-cov-4.234676_pt1 | contig 64578 bp, 71 predicted proteins | sample MGYA00245779_ERZ724027 | MGnify/ENA primary metagenome ERZ724027 (study PRJEB28704, sample SAMN03018318) | fermentation metagenome | biome: anthropogenic terrestrial biome; feature: soil; material...
ATCGCATCTGGGAGGAAAACACTGATACTAAAGCGGCACAGCTTGTATTCTGCGACCTATCAACCCCGAAAAATGATGGTAGCTTTAATGTTTACGATGATATGCGTGAGAAGCTCATCCAGCGTGGCATCCCTGCCGAGCAGGTCCGTTTTATTCATGAAGCAAACACAGATGCACAGAAAAAAGAACTATTTGGAAAAGTACGAAGTGGTGAAATTCGCATTCTCTTTGGTTCTACCCAGAAAATGGGGGCAGGTACAAACGTGCAGGATAGGCTCATTGCCATCCATAACATTGATTGCCCGTGGCGTCCGTCTGACCTCGAACAGCGGCAAGGTCGTATTGAACGGCAGGGAAATATGTTTCCGAAGATTGGAGTTTACCGTTATGTCACCGAGCAAACCTTTGATGCCTACCTCTATCAGATGGTGGAGGGCAAGCAAAAATTTATTAGTCAGATCATGACGAGCAAAAGCCCAGTTCGCTCTGCCGAGGATGTAGACGAGGTGGCTTTGTCCTTTGCGGAGGTAAAAATGCTTGCTACAGGCGATGAACGTTTTAAGGAAAAGATGGATTTAGATATGCAGGTTGGGAGGCTCCGTGTACTGAAACAGAGCTATTTGAGTGAACGCTATGACCTTGAGGACAAGATTCTAAAATACTATCCGAAAGAAATAAAGGAATATGAGCAGCGTATTGCAGGCTATGAGAGCGATGTTGCTCTTGCAAATCAGCATAAACCGCAGGGTGAAGATGGTTTTTGTCCGATGACACTAAAGGGTATGACCTATCCCGAAAAAGCAGATGCAGGACAGATGTTACTTGTGGTCTGCAAAGAAAATATCTCTCCACAGCCAGTCGAAATCGGCAGTTATCGGGGCTTTAGAATGGAGGTTTGCTATGATACGATGTGGAACGAATACCGATTAAATCTATGCGGAAGCCGTAAGCACCAAGTCTCTTTAGGCTCGGATGCCCTTGGCAATTTAACTCGCATTGAAAATGCGCTGTCAAAACTCCCTGCAGCATTGGAAGTTGCCAAGAGCTACAAGGATGAAACCATAGAGCAGATGGGAAATGCCAAGATTGAAATCAAGAAGCCATTTGCCTATAAGGATGAGCTGAAAGATAAAACGGATAGACTAAACACCTTAAATGTTGAGCTTAACCTTGACGAAAAAGACACCTCTGCTGTTGATATCGAGCCGGAGCAAAGCGATGAACCATTGGAGAAAAAATGTGCAAGCCGTGAGCGATAACGGTATTTGCACATTTGAATTGCCATATGGGTGTCTGTATAATTGAAACAACAGATAAACTTGGAGGTGATGATGTGGCAAAGGAATTGAGATTTGAAACTTTTCTTGATGCTTATAGAGGTGAGTTTGATGAATATCTGAGCAGCTCTATTGTAGATGTTTACGCTACCGGGCAGCATCAGGAAGTCATGGAGGAACAGGATAAGCTATATAAAAAGTATCCGAAGGTAAAAGATGTAGTTGATATGGACAAACCGCAGGAGCTGTCCGAAGAAGAATGTGTTGCATTGATTCGTGTCTACAGTTTGCAAAATAAACTGATTTCTATTGAAATGCAGGATGTCTATTTCAAAGGCTGCAGGGATTGCGTGGGGTATCTTAAAAGGATGAATATGCTCTAAAGAGTGGCGGCATTAGCGAGAAGCTAATGCCGCTTTTACATAACCGAAATTGATAGAAAAGTTCATAGAACCGGAGTATAATATAAAAGTTGAACTGAAATTTAGGAGTGTCAAAGCCTTTTGACATCTTGAAATTATGCGATGTCAAAGGCTTTTGATAGTCAAAACTTTCTTTTTTGATTATTCTATAGCCACAAGGAGGTGAGAGGATGGAACTTGGCAAACAAATTAAAAAACATCGAACAGATGCAACCCTATCACAAGAAGAATTGGCAGAAATGATATATGTTTCAAGGCAAACAATATCAAATTGGGAAAACGACAAGAGCTACCCAGATGTAAATAGTTTAATGCTGCTAAGTGAAGTCTTTCAAATCTCTCTTGATAAATTAATCAAAGGAGATATAGAGAGAATGAAAAGAGAAATTGATACACAGGAATACGCAAAATTCCAAAGGGATAGTACCATTTTTACCGTTCTTTTTGTAGCAATTATAATTTTGCCAATACCGCTTATAAAATTTTTAGAATGGGCAGGCATAGCAATCTACCTTTTGGTGTTTGGTGTAGGGATGTACTATGCATTACGAGTTGAAAAACACAAGAAAAAGCATGATATTCAAACATATAAAGAGATTATTGCGTTTACAGAAGGAAAAGGTTTAGATGAAATAGAAAAAGCGAGAGAGGAAGGAAAAAGACCATATCAAAAAATATTATTGGCGGCAGGCTCAGCCTTGTTAGCCGTAATAGTAGCATTAATTATTATAGCTATTATAAAAGGTCTTTCGTAAAAACCACTAAATAGTAAGAGATGTGGTATAAGTAAAATTTATAAACATCAATTTTTAAAGGAGATTTACACAATGGAGAGAAGAAAAATTGTTCGTGGTATTATATTGGCGATACTACTGATTTGTACAGTGTTTTTAATTTATTCTATAGCAACAGACCCATTGGGGAAAAAGGATATTATGCTTGCTCTTGCTGTTGCAGTAGGATTTGTTGCATTGGGGCAGGGTAAGAAAAAATAAAGAAATTTTTCAGCTTTTGTTGAATTACTTATCTAAATTGAATAACAGAATTTACATAGTCGAGTGGTTTTCACAATGAAAATCACTCGATTATGTCTATTTTGGAGGTGATAAAGAAAATGCGAACAAGCACAGGGTATGTGCAGCTTGACCCTGCCGTAATTGAGCAGGCACGGCAGATGGATTTACTCTCATACCTGCAAACCTATGAGCCAAGCAACCTACAGCGTGTATCAGGCAATGTCTACTGCACCAAAGAGCATGACAGCCTTAAAATTTCTAACGGCAAATGGTACTGGTGGTCGAGAGGCTTTGGCGGTGTATCTGCCCTCGATTATCTCATCAAGGTCAAGGATTACAGCTTTGTAGAAGCAGTGGAAACTCTCATAGGCAATGCTTCCGGCTGGAAGCCCCCGCCCCCTACTCCCTCAAAATCCGAACCAAAAGTCCTGCTTCCACCGCTCAAAAGCAAAAATAGTGACAAGGTGATGAAGTATCTTTCCCGGCGAGGGATTGACTATCAGCTCATTTCAGACTGCATTGTCGAGGGCATTATCTATGAGAGCGCCGATTATCACAACGCTGTTTTTGTCGGCAAAGATGAGCAAGGCACAGACAGATATGCTGCCCTGCGAAGCATAAACGGCAGCTTTAAGCGTGATGCTTCCGGCAGTGATAAGCGGTATTCGTTTCGGCTTTTGTCTGCCAGTACTGCAAACTCGGTACACCTATTTGAATCTGCAGTGGATTTACTCTCCTATGCAACGCTGCTAAAGTGTGGGGGCAAGGACTACCAGACGGAAAACCTGCTCTCTCTTTCGGGTGTGTATCAACCCAAAAAGGAAATCAGCGAGAGCAAAATCCCGATTGCCCTCACCACCTATTTGCAAGCAAACCCGCAAATAACGACCATTTATCTGCATCTTGACAATGACAAAACAGGACGCTTGTGTACTCAAACACTGAAATTCCTGCTTGAAAAAGACTATCAAATCGTTGATGACCCGCCGCATGTCGGTAAGGATTTCAACGATTTTTTATTGTCCTATTTAGGCAAAACAGCTCCTGTTTCCCACCGTGAAAGGGGTGATGCCCGTTGATTGTTTCATGAAATCCACTCAAAAAATCCATTAAAAATGCGATTGAAGAAAGGAATAAACTCAATGAAAAAATATGACGTAACCCTTGCAGCCCACTATAAAAAGAATATTTCTGTTCAGGCAGGATCTCCTGCCCATGCAAGAGAAAAAATTGAAACAATTCTCTTTGACACCGACCTTATCGACTTTACAGATAAGGATTTTATCTGCGGTGAAGCTACCATTACCGCCCCTGATGAGGACGATTATGAGAAAAAGGACGAGTCTTTCAATGACGATGGTTGTTCGGGGTGTGCGTATCAGTGTCCCGTGTGCGGCGAATGTATGTATGAGGACGAGGACTAAGATAGTGTCTTACCAAGCACTGAATTTGGCTATCCAGACAAGTCTGGAAGTCAAATTCGCTTGTTAGGGGGCTGCCCCTAATACCCCGGTGAAAGAATGAAGATGCGCTGCAGCATGAATAAGAAAACGGAGCAGTTACCTGCCCCGATGCTTCTCTTTCCGCTTTTGTCGACGCAGTTCAAACTGTCGTTCCTTTTCATCTTCCCTTTGCTTACGACTGTGGATTTCCGAAACTGTTTATCCTGTTCATGTTGGAGCTTCAATGCCTGCTGCGATTTTGTGCCAATACCGGACGGCATCGTTTGTTTCTTAATCGCACGCTGCATACGCTTTGGATTGATATTCTCCGTCTGCTTCATTTCCGTTTCGAGAGATGGACTAAAGCGCAGCTTACTCCAATTCTGCAAAAGGAATTGATAGACTTCATAATCCTTTGGCTCAGTTCCAAAAGTGATTTTACAGACCTCTAGCTGTCCGCCTGTAAAACGCTCATAGACACCAACCCAAAATGGGGCATCAAAAAATACGGTCAGCTTACTCACAATTTTTTGCATGACAAAACCTCCTTGTATTCCAAGCAAAGAACGGACAGCCAAGGAGGCACGGTTACTGACAGTATTTCTGCACCCGGACTACCAGCCGGGTCGTGTTTTTATCTTTGCCCTATGTATTTGTATCCTAATTTTAAACCAACAGAAAACACATTTCAATAGAAAAAGGAGAAAAGCATGGTTTTTTTTATTATCGGCTATCTGCTCGGCGTATTGTCCGGCATCGCCTGTTTATGTCTGCTGCAAATCAATCGGCTCTCAAAAAGTGAGGAAGTGAAGCATGAGAAATCGAAACGTACAGATTCTTTTCCGCTTGACTGATGAGGAAGCCGAACAGCTCTATGCGCTCGTAAGGAAATCGGGTCGCTCGAAAGAAGCCTTCCTGCGAGAAATGATTAAGGGCTACCGTCTTTGTGAAAAGCCCGACCCAGAGTTTTATAAAATAATGCGTGAGCTGTCGGCTATCGGCAGCCGTATCAATCAGCTTACGGTCAAGGCAAATGCTCTGGGCTTTGTTGATACCCCGATGCTGAATGAGGAAGCGAAAAAATGGCACGAGTTTCAGATTGCGATTCGGGGCAAATATTTACTTCCTCAAAAGGAACGGTAATGGCAGTTTGCGAAATCTGGGATGTGCGTGGCAGGCTTGACCACCCGATTGATTATGCAGAAAATCCAGACAAGACCGCCAACCCAAAATATACCGATGCCGACTTGCAGGCTCTGGGTGATGTGATGAAGTATGCCACTAACGATACCAAAACTGAGAAACAGTTTTTTGTGTCTGGCATGAATTGTGAACCTGCCACAGCAAGACAGGAAATGATGATTGCAAAAACGCAGTGGAACGACCAGAGCGAGATTGTCTGCTATCACGGATACCAGAGCTTCAGGGAGGGCGAGGTCACACCCGAACAGGCTCACGAAATCGGTGTAAAGCTTGCCGAGAAAATGTGGGGTGACAGATTTCAAGTGATTGTTGCCACCCATCTCAATACCGAGCATCTGCATAATCATTTTGTGGTAAATTCCGTTTCGTTTACAGACGGAAAGCACTACCACGATAACAAAGCCAACCTGCGGATGCTTCGTCAGCGTTCCGATGAGCTTTGCCGTGAGTATTCGCTCTCTGTCATTGAGAAGCCAAGTGGCACAAAGAAGCCCTATGCTTTGTATCAGGCAGAAAAGAATGGACTGCCCACCAGAGATAACGTGGCACGGCAAGCGGTGGACGAAGCGATCAGCAAATCCTTTACGCTGAAAGATTTTGATAAGCAGATGGCAGACATGGGATACCGATGCAGCTTTGACCCCAACCGCAAATACTGGACGATACTCGGCAAGGGGTGGCAGCGACCCAAGCGGCTTTATAAGCTCGGTGACGATTACACCAATGAGCGAATCACGCAGCGCATTGCTGAAAATTCTTATGCGGTGAAGTTTCAAAAGATTGCCGAGCCGACCAGACCGATGAAAGTCTATCGGCTGAAAGGGTCACTTTCCACTACAAAGAAAATCGGCGGCTTGCGTGGGCTGTATCTGCATTACTGCTATAAGCTCGGTATCCTGCCCAAAGGCAAAAAACAAAATTATGCACGGCTTCATCATTTACTCAAAGATGACCTGATGAAGATGAAAGCCATCACCAAAGAAACAAGGCTGCTTTGCAATAATCATATTGATACGGCAGAGCAGCTCTGTTCATATAAAGGCTCTTTGGAAACGGAAATGGCAGGACTGCTCTTAAAGCGCAAAGGACTTTATTCCAAGTCCCGAAAGTTAAATAGCGGCAAGGAAAAAGCAGCGGTCAAGAACGAGCTTTCCGACATTTCAAAGAGGCTTGCGGTAATCCGAAAGGAGGTCAAATTGTGTGAAGGCATCGCTGCCCGCAGCGGTGTCCTGAAAAAAAAGCTATCAACTATACGGGCAGAGGAACAAGAACAGCAAAGAAAGGAGTTGACGAAACATGAACACAGGCGGCGAAGCGGCAGAACAAATCGTCCGAATGAGCTTGGAGGGAGTTGAGGTTGCTGCAAAAATCACAGGTGCAGGAGCAAAAAATATCGCTATCCTTTTATATTCCATTCTCAAAGAAGAAAAGAAAACCAAAGGTAAAGCAAGGCTCACCTCCATGCTTCGTTCCGGGAAGGCACTAGATGTCTTTACCGTTAAGAACAGTGATTTGAAGAAATTCACGCAGGAAGCCAAAAAGTATGGTGTGCTCTACTGCGTTTTGGCAGACCGGGGGAACAAATCTCCTGATGCCGATGTTGATGTGATAGCTCGTGCCGAGGACGCAGCGAAAATCAACCGTATTGTGGAACGCTTCCATCTTGCATCGGTGGATACCGCTTCTATTGTACACGAAGCCGAAAAAAGCAAGGGCGAAAAACCAGATATAGCAGAGCCGGAAATCACTATCGCCGATAAGGCAGAAAAAGATAAGCTGCTTGATGCGCTTATGGGTAAGCCAATACAGAAGGAGGAACCGACGGCAAACCCCTCGGTGGCAAAGACAGAAAAATCCCCTCCGTCCGAGCCTACCTTAGAGAAGCCAAGCAAGTCCGCAGAGGGGGCTACCTTGACTAAGGAGAAACCCTCGGTTAAGGAGGAACTGCGGAAAATTAAAACAAACCGCAAAGAGCAGGAAACTGACAGCGGTTATGCCTTAGATAAGAGTGAGCCTGCAAGCAAGGCGAAAAGCTCTGCCAGACAGACCACCCATAAGCAACCTCCAAAACGAAAGAGTTCCAAAAAATCAAAGGAAATGAGGTAAAACGCTATGAGTATTTATGATGTATTTGGTGGCGGTAATAAGCCGTTTGATAAAGCAGCATGGGCGGCGCAAAAACAAGCTGAACGAAAAGGTGCCTATGAGCTGATTGATAACACCTGCTCGGAAATGGCAGTTGACGGAAATGCCTTTCAGCAGTATCTAAAGGTGCAGGTCTGCTTTGACCGCTATTCGGTCAACAATGCGATTCTGGTATCAGCGCAGATGCCGGAAGCCACCCTGTTAAAAGAAAAAGGCAAGTGGAAAGAAAGCCGTGTCTATGTGGATAAGGATGCACAGGAGGTTGTTATCCTTGAGCCGAGCAAGGAGTACACCCGTGATGATGGGTCAAAGGCGGTATCCTATAACGCTAAAACCGTCTACGATATTTCTCAGACCTCGGCGGCAAACAGGCAGGAATCTAAGGAACCGAAAACCAACCGTGAGCTTGTATCGGCTCTGATTGATGCAAGCCCTGTACCGTTTGAGCCTGTGGACAATCTGGAAGCTGATGCATTTTACGATGATAAGCAGCAGGTCATCTTTATCAAAACGGGACTAACAGAAGAACAGCTCTTTGTCAGTATGTCAAAGGAGGTTGCGGCGGCAGTTTATGACTTTAAGTATAAGGAAAATCGGGATACTTCTGATTTCAAATCCTTCTGCGTTGCCTATATGGTCGCTTCACGTTACGATGTGGACACCAAAGGCTTTCACTTCGGCAAGCTGCCAGATGAATTATCACAGCTTGAGCCGCAGGCGTTCAAATCTGAGCTTGGCTCTATGCGTGATGTAATGGGAGAAATCCAGAGCGAGATGTATAAGAGCCTTGAAAAAAGTAAGCCTGCAAAATCAAAAGAGCAGGAACGATAATCGGAGGTACTGTCTATGAAAGAAGAACGCTACCATTTGGCTTTGGACAGGTATGACAAAAGTATCATGCTGAATGCCTTAAACACCCTGCGCACCGAGCAAGTCAGGAAGGAACGCCCCACCGACCCGGTTGATGACTTGATTGTAAGGGTGTCCAAAGCTCCCAATAAAAAGGTCAGAGTAAAATCGGTGGAAAGGGCACCCGAAAAGTCGCAAGACTTTTTGGGAAGAGGAGGAGCAACGGAGCGTGAGAGCTTTTGCACCGAAGGGGCAAAACGACCAGAGCGCAGTTTGCAACGACGACATGAGGAACGCTGATGAGTATAAAACGAGCGTGATTCTCTCTGTTTGCGGCATCGTTCCGGTTGTGTGGCTTGCCCTGCTGATCGCGCCCTATGTCAGCGGCGGTCTATTAGAGATAATCGAAAATCTATCCATAGCAATGAATGAGCCGTTTCAGATAACGGTATGTGAGAACAGTGTAAAGACTGTTCTTATTTTTTTGCTCTGCTATGGCATGGGTATCGGTGTCTATCTCTCCACACGCAGGAATTACCGCAAACGTGAGGAACATGGCTCTGCGAAATGGGGCAACGCAGGTACGGTCAATAAAAAGTACCGAAATAAAAACCCGTCCGACAACAAGCTGCTGACCCAAAATGTCCGCATTGGCTTGGACGGACGGAAGCACCGCCGTAATCTCAATATCATGGTAGTCGGCGGCTCTGGTGCAGGTAAGACAAGATTTTTCGCCAAGCCCAATATGATGCAGGCTTACAATCAATCCTATGTGTGTCTTGACCCCAAGGGCGAAATCCTGCGGGATGTGGGCAATCTGCTTGAAGAAAAAGGCTATGAGGTGCGGGTGCTTGATCTTATCAATATGCACCGCAGCCATTGCTACAATCCTTTTGTATATTTGCGGGACGATAACGATGTGCAGCGGCTTGTAACGAACCTCTTCAAGTCAACCACACCGAAAGGCAGCCAGTCGCAAGACCCGTTTTGGGACACGGCGGCTTCTATGCTGCTGTTGGCTCTGATTTTTTATCTGAAATACGAAGCACCAAAGGACGAACAGAATTTCCCGATGGTAATGGAGCTGCTTCGTGCAGGGGATGTCCGGGAGGATGAGGACGGCTATATCAGTCCCCTTGATGAGCTGTTTGACCGTCTGGAAATGACAAACCCGGAGCATATCGCTCTTAAATATTACAGGGATTATCATTCCGGGTCGGCAAAGACACTGAAATCCATTCAAATCACTTTGGCAGCAAGGCTTGAAAAGTTCAACCTAGAGAGCCTTGCTTCCCTAACCGCTACCGATGAGCTTGAACTGCCAAGCTTAGGGGAAAAGAAAGTCGCTCTGTTCGCTCTAATACCAGACAACGACACAAGTTTTAATTTTTTAGTATCCATTCTTTACACCCAGCTTTTCCAGCAGCTTTTTTATCTCGCAGACCATAAATACGGAGGCAGTCTCCCCATTCATTGCCATTTTATCATGGATGAATTTGCCAATGTTTCGCTGCCAGATGATTTCGACAAAATTTTAAGTGTTATGAGGTCACGCTCGGTGTCAGTATCGATAATCCTGCAAAACTTGGCTCAGCTCAAGGCTCTTTTTGAAAAACAATGGGAGTCAATTGTCGGCAACTGCGATGAGTTCCTCTATCTCGGTGGAAATGAGCAGTCAACGCACAAATACGTGTCGGAGCTACTTGGCAAAGAAACCATCGACACCAACACCTTTGGCAAAAGCTCTGGCAAGAGCGGCAACTATTCCACAAACTATCAGATTTCGGGCAGAGAACTTCTGACCCCAGACGAGGTGCGTATGCTTGACAACCGCTATGCACTTCTGTTTGTGCGTGGGGAGCTGCCTGTAATGGATTTCAAGTTTGACATTATGAAGCACCCGAATATTTCACTCACAGCCGATGGAGGAAAGCCGTCCTATCTGCACGGTGAGCCAACGCAGGCTGTCGCAACCCTTGTGTTTGACAGCGATATTCCAGAAAACGCAATCAGCGTTACCCCTGTCAGCACTTCTTATGAACTTCTGTCCGAGGAGGACATCGCCGAATGGTTCGGCGAAGAAGAACTTTATAACATCTAAAGGAGGATTTTATTTATGAACTTTTTCAAGAAGAACCAAACCACTAAGAACAAGGAAACAAGCAAGCTGCCTATGGGCAAAAACAGCAAAAGGGCTTTGGCGGTTTATGCAGCGGTTATCCTTTGTATGACCTGCGGTGCAACTACCGCCTTTGCTGCCAATGATCCGATTGCCGTTATCAACAACCTTTCTGATTTCATATTCGGCTTAATCCGTGCTGTCGGCATGATTTTACTCGGCTTCGGTGTGGTGCAGATTGGTCTAAGCCTTAAATCCCACGACCCATCTCAGAGAGCCAACGGCTTCCTCACTTTGGCAGGAGGTGTTATCATCACCTTTGCAAAAGAGATTTTGACCCTGATTGCAGGATAATGAATATCAAGGATAACGGGGGCAGATCCGCTTTGCGGAACTGCTTCCTGAACTTTACAAGGAGGTGCCAAATTATCGAAAACACAAAAAGATACAGCATTATTTATGCTGACCCACCATGGCAGTATCGGCAGAAAAATATTTCAGGAGCAGCGGAACATCATTATAAAACAATGAGTGTAGATGAAATTTGCAAGCTCAATATAGACGAAATCACTGCTGATGACAGTGTTCTGTTTCTTTGGACAACTTTTCCCCAACTGCCTGAAGCCCTCAAGGTGATTCGTGCATGGGGTTTTCAATACAAGACAGTTGGCTTTGTCTGGCTGAAACAGAATAAAAGCGGAAGCGGCTGGTTTTTTGGTTTGGGCTTTTGGACGAGGGGAAATGCAGAAATCTGTCTATTTTCCACCAAAGGGAAGCCACACAGAAATTCCAATCGAGTGCATCAATTCATTATCAGCCCATTGCGGGAGCACAGTAGAAAGCCTGATGAAGCCAGAGAGAAGATTATTGAGTTGATGGGCGATATACCCCGACTGGAAATGTTCGCCCGTGAGAAAAAAGCAGGCTGGGATGCTTGGGGCAACGAGATTCTATGTGATATTGAAATCAATCGTTATCCAGACGAAAAAGGAGGTGGTCTACGTGTCAGATAACTGGGTCGTACAGAATTTAGAGAACGCTTTGAATACCTGGAATGAGAAGTTAACGGAAATATGGCAGTTAGTCACCCAATCTCCAGAACAGTTCAAGGGCGGTACGATTTGGAATGTAATCATAGGGATTCATGGTGCGGTGCAGGCTATCGGGCTTGCCCTGCTCGTGTTGTTCTTTGTCGTAGGTGTGATGCGTACCTGCGGCAGCTTTGCAGAGGTAAAGAAACCGGAACACGCATTAAAATTGTTTATCCGCTTTGCTCTTGCCAAAGGGGTTGTGGCCTATGGCTTAGAACTGATGATGGCTCTGTTCAAGATAGTGCAGGGTCTTATCGGGACCATTATGAATGCCGCAGGCTTCGGCGCAGCATCACAAGCAGTGCTGCCCCAAGAGATTGTGACAGCCGTTGAGGACTGCGGCTTTTTTGAATCTATCCCATTATGGGCAGTCACGCTGATTGGCGGTCTGTTCATCACGGTACTCAGCTTCATCATGATTATGTCAGTGTACGGCAGATTTTTTAAATTGTATCTCTACACTGCAATCGCTCCTGTTCCTCTATCCACCTTTGCAGGCAGTCCAAGTGAAAGTGTTGGTAAGAGCTTTATTAAAAGCTATGCGGCGGTGTGTTTAGAGGGAGCGATTATTGTACTTGCCTGTATTATCTTTTCGCTCTTTGCATCATCACCGTCAGTAGTCAATCCGGATGCAGCGGCAGTCACGATGGTATGGAGCTATATCGGAGAACTGATATTCAATATGCTGATTTTGGTCGGTGCGGTTAAAATGGCAGACCGTGTTGTCCGTGAAATGATGGGGCTATAAGGTACTGCCCTATTGCTTTGCAAAAAACACCGAGGCTTTTGTCCCTGCATCGAAACATCAGAAATCTTTGAACTCTACGTTACCGAATATAATGGGTTTACCTGTGCGGGGGTCAAGGAGGTCACCATGCTCATTAAACTGAACGGTATCTCCCTGTGCTATGATGCCCATCTCTCTGGCACGTCTTATTTGCCAAGCAACATCGCTTTCAAGAAAATGCTCCTGTTGTTTTTCCCTGATTTTTTTTATCAGAGAGTAAATCCAGCTTATCACCACAAGCCCGATAAGTAGATACAAGCCGAGGAGAACAAGCTGTTCGTTCTTGCTTGTCCAATCTGTAAAAAAAGTGCTTATTACTGCTGCAAGGAAATAGAAAAGCGGTATACTCAGGCGGAGTTTCCCTGCGACCTTAAATGCTAAGGAGAGAATGGTCAAAAGAACGGTAACGCTTAGTGAAATAAGAGCGGCTACTGCCATAAATCTTTCCCCTTTCTTTGCTGTTTTTTTAATTATAACAGATGATCGGAGAATGAGAAATATACAATTTATAAGAAGTATTAGTGATTGAACGTAAAATTTTATAGAAAGAGGTTTGGATATGAAGTTAAGTAACGAAAGAATGGTTCGGTCAGCAGAACGGGCATTGAAGCGAACCGGAAAATATCAGGAACACCGAGAACTTGGATATACCGAAAATTACGAGGTTCTCTATATCCTTGTGAAAGGCAAACCACAAAATTCAGATGAGATGATTGCATTTGCGGGAATTGAGGAAACGGTGATTTCCTTTCACCCATTTAAGAATGGTGAAGTCATGGAACTTTGGGATTTTAATGTGGACAGTCATTTATTTGAATATCTGGAGTTTGGGTATGAACTGGCAGGAATGACGGTAGACAGCCATTACAATGTATGGTGTACCATTGAGGAGTGGCATAACGGAGATATTGAGAATAAAAAAGGGATGCAGAAATACCTTGGTTACTGTAAGCGAAACCATATCACGAAAGAAAAGCTACAAGCAGATGCCGGGTATTCCGGTATGGATGTGATGACGCTTTATGATGCAAAGGCAGACCGTACCAAAGCAAAGCAGGAACCGGAAAGGTAAGGAGGTGCGATTTATTGGAAGTAAAAATAAATAAGGAAATCCGTAACTATACGGAATCCATGTTTTTTGGACTGTCTATGCGGCAGTTCATTTTTTCTGTCCTTGCCTGCGGTGTGGCAGTGGGGTTGTATTTCTTGCTGCGCCCGTATTTCGGGACGGAAACTTTGTCGTGGATGTGTATTTTGGGTGCTGCCCCTTTTGCGGCAATCGGCTTTCTCAAATACAACGGCATGACCACAGAAAAGTTTGTCTATGCGTGGTTTAAGTCCGAGTTTTTAATACCGAAAAAGCTGATGTTCAAGCCCTGCAACACCTACTATGAAGCGATGAGAACTACCATTCAGACCCATGAAAAGGAGGCACTTAAAAAATGATTAAAACACTGAGAAACCTGTTCAAGCAGGATAAGGAGCGTTTTGTCGTACCAAAGGGTGTACAGGATGCATTACCGATTAAGACCGTCTGGGAGGACGGCATTTTTCTTGTCGGCAAGAACAAGTATGCCAAGACCTTTCAGTTTGAGGATATTAACTATGCCGTGGCAAGCCGAGAAGATAAGGAAGCGATGTTTCTGGAGTATGCGGAGCTTTTAAACGCTTTGGACAGTGGTGCGACGACTAAAATCACAATTAACAACCGCAGACTCAACAAAGCAGACTTTGAACAGGGTATTTTAATTCCTATGAATGAGGATGGGCTGGATAAGTACCGTAAGGAGTATAACAAGATGCTTCTTGATAAAGCCACGGGTGCAAACTCGATTGTACAGGATAAATACGTTACTATCTCGGTCAGTAAAAAGAATATCGAGGAAGCACGGAACTATTTCGCCCGTGTGGGTGCTGACCTTATCGGGCATTTTACCCGCCTTGGTTCCAAATGTACCGAGCTTGATGCACCAGATAAGCTTCGCATCTTCCATGACTTTTTCCGTACTGGTGAGGAAACAGCCTTTCGCTTTGATATGACCGAAACCATGCGGAAAGGACACGATTTTAAGGACTATATTTGTCCCGATACCTTTGAATTTGAAAAGGACTATTTCCGTATGGGCGATAGATTCGGGCGGGTAATTTTCCTCCGGGAGTATGCGGCATATATCAAGGACAGCATGGTAGCCGAGCTATGCGAGCTGAACCGTAATCTGATGCTGTCGGTTGATGTTGTTCCCGTGCCAACGGATGAAGCTGTGCGAGAGGTGGAAAACAGATTGCTTGGTGTGGAAACCAACATCACCAACTGGCAGCGCAAGCAGAATCAGAACAACAACTTCTCTGCGGTTATCCCTTATGATTTGGAGCAGCAGCGAAAGGAAAGCAAGGAATTTCTGGACGATTTAACCACCCGTGACCAACGCATGATGTTTGCGGTGCTGACAATGGTGCATACGGCAGATACCAAGGAGCAGCTTGACAATGACACCGAGGCGTTGCTTACTACCGCCAGAAAGCACCTATGCCAGTTTGCCGTACTGAAATATCAGCAGATGGACGCATTGCACACAGCTTTACCGTATGGTATCCGCCGCATTGATGCTCTGCGGACTTTAACTACAGAAAGCCTTGCGGTATTTATTCCGTTTCGGGTGCAGGAAATCTATCACGAAAATGGTGTGTATTACGGGCAGAACGTTATCTCCAAGAACATGATTATTGCCAACCGCCGTAACCTGCTTAACGGGAACTCCTTTATCCTCGGTGTGTCGGGAGCGGGTAAATCCTTTACCTGTAAGGAGGAAATCAGCAGCATTATCCTGACCGACCCCAATGCCGATGTCATCGTCATAGACCCGGAACGTGAGTATTCGCCCCTTGTCAAAGCGATGAATGGCGAGGTGGTGCATATTTCAGCAACCAGTGAAAGTCATATCAATGCAATGGACATGAACTCCGATTATGGTGACGGTGCAAACCCGGTCATCTTGAAATCGGAGTTTATTTTATCTCTTTGTGAACAGCTTATCGGTAGTGCAAGTATGGGGGCAAAGCAAAAGTCCATTATTGACCGCTGTACAGCAAGCGTGTACCGCTACTATCAACAGGGTAACTATCAGGGAACACCGCCGACCTTGCAGGATTTTAGAGAGGAGCTTCTAAAACAGAATGAACCGGAAGCACAGGAAATCGCCCTTGCCATTGAGCTGTTTACCGATGGGTCACTGAATACCTTTGCCAAGCACACCAACGTGGATACGCACAGCCGCTTAATCTGCTATGACATTTTAGATTTAGGCAAGCAGCTACAGCCTATCGGTATGCTTGTAGTTCTTGACAGCATCTTAAACCGCATTACGATGAACCGAGCCAAGGGCAGGAATACGTTCATCTTCATTGATGAGATTTATCTGCTGTTCCAACATGAATACAGTGCGAATTTCCTCTTTACTCTTTGGAAACGTGTGCGGAAATACGGGGCGTATTGTACGGGTATCACTCAGAACGTGGACGATTTGCTCCAGAGCCATACGGCAAGGACAATGCTTGCTAATTCCGAGTTTATTATCATGCTGAATCAGGCATCCACTGACAGGATTGAGCTTGCCAAGCTCCTAAATATCTCTGACTTGCAAATGTCCTATATCACCAATGTGGGTGCAGGTGAAGGACTGTTAAAGGTTGGCAGCTCCCTCGTCCCATTTGTCAATAAGTTTCCACGGAACACAGAGCTTTATAAACTGATGACAACCAAATTAAATGAAAAGTTCGGTGAGGTGTAAGAAAGGGGTGTTTTCTATGGCTGATATTCAATTCCGCAATGCGGCCCACCGTGATTTCTTCCTTGCAATGATGACTAAAAGCAAGGTCAATGACTGCTATCACAGGGCATTCTTTTATGTCATGGGGATTGCAGGTGAAACGAGAGCAAATATCAATCAGATGTTTGACTTTAAAACAGACTGCATCAAGCCGGAGGGAATGCACGGCGGTTGGCAGACAAGCGGGACGGTGCGGGTCTGCTACCTTGCCTTTAACCTTTGGAACGGTTACACCGATACAGAACGCCCACAGGATTCTACACCAGAGGAGTTGTTCTGCTGCGAGTTTGCCCCCTACTTTATGGAGGGTATCAAGGTCAGATACCCCGAATATTGCAGGGATTTATCACCGGAGAGGGCAAATCAAATCAAAGACAAGGAAAGGGGGAGGTAGCATGGAAACTGCGATGCAGACAACATTAAGGGAACAGGCAGATATAAAAGAGCTTTTTCAGGTTCTGGAGAGCAGCGGAATGACGAAAGAACGGCAGAATGTAGGAAATCTCGTGAACTATCTGGAAAACATGGAAACCCAGCTCGGACAGGTGGTTCATGAATTAAAGGAGGTTCAAGGGCAAATTTCCCAGATGCAGAATAAAGGGATCAAGTCTGCCGTTGCTCACATCGTGGAGCAGGCAGAAAACAGGGTACAGAGCATGGGCAGGCAGCTTGATACCGTGAAAAAAACCTGTTATGTTCGGCTAAAAAGGCAGTCACAGCCTTTAACGCAAACGGTGTGAACGCATTAAGGAAAGCAGTTGAAGCGATGAAAATCCAGTCAGCCTTATCCCATTTAAAAGAGGGCTTTCACCACTGTATGCAGAGCATGAAGCAGGATGCCGCAAATGTGGCGGCAATCAGTACGGAACTCCATTCGGCCAATGAGCATATGAGAAATATTGGCAGGACGCTGACAGGTAAGCAACGAAAAGCTCTGGCACCGCTGAATCAGGATAAGGGTGTTCTTTTCAAAATTCAGAAAATTTTCTTATCGTGCAGCAATGTATTCGCCAATATGGAACAACTGTCCGACAACGCCATGAAGCGGGTGGAGCAATTTGGCAGCCGGGATACAGGGAAGCCGTCTGTAAAGGCAGAGCTAAAAAGGATGAAAAGCCGGGGTGCAAAAAAGCAGCCGATTCAGTCGATTGCAAAGGAAAAAAGCCATAAGAAAGGAAACGTCCATGAAAAAATATAAGAAACAAATTTGCATGATTGCCGCTGCTGCCCTTTTGGGAGCAGCAGTTTTTTGCATCTTCCGGATTTACAATCATGATGCACAGATAGAGAAGCAGACCGAAGTCTTTGAGCAGATAGCCGAGATGGTAGAGAAAGCTCCCGAAGAACCCCCCGATACCGGATGATACCCCTATCAGTGAGGATGAGGATATTTTGGGGAAATACAAGGGGCTGTTTTTAGAAAATGCAGATATGGCAGGGTGGATTTCCATTGCCGGCACGACCATCAATTATCCGGTCATGCAAACACCGAATGAACCAGACTACTATCTGGGGCGCAGCTTTAATAAATCCTACAGTGATTTAGGTACGCCGTATATACAGGAGAATTGCAGCATTACCGAAAGCGATAACCTTATCCTTTACGGACACCACATCAAAGGCGGCAGGATGTTTGGTGCATTGGAGGATTATAAGTCCAAGAGCTTTTATGAACAGCACCGAGTTATCCAGTTCGACACACTCACAGAGCAGGCAGAGTATGAAGTGGTTGCCGTATTTAAGACCATAGCCTATAGCTCGGCAGACTTTCGCTATTACGATTTTGTGAATGCAGAAAGTGAGGAAGCCTTTACCGCCTATATAGATACCTGCAAGGAGCTTGCCTTATATGACACAGGTGTGAGTGCCGAGTATGGCGATAAGCTGATTACCCTCTCCACCTGTGAATATTCCGCACAGAATGGCAGGCTTGTTGTTGTAGCAAAAAAGGAGGGCTGATGACCGCAACCTCTCTGGGAAAGGAGGTTTTCTATGGCTGATATTAAGACCAGAGATGCAGTCAAGGGTACAATCAAAACCATTAACAAAGCGGCGGTTGCTTCGGAGAAAATGAAAAATGCCTATGCAAAAACAAAGGATAAAGCAGAGCACGGGATTTATGAGGATGAAAACTCGGCTGCCGAGTATGCCACCGATAAGGTTACGGGTACTACCGAACGTGCAGCCAAAGAGGGTGTTCACCAATTTGATAGGCAGGGTCGGAAAAGCATTCGGGAAACCAAGGAAAATATCGGTAAGGCGAAAGATAAAATATCTGATTTCAAGCAAAAACGGGCAGTTAAAACAGCCGAGAACCGAGCGGCACAGAATAGGGCTACAAAGGTCGGCTCACAAATCCGTCAAGGGTCTGTGAGCCGTTCTTCTGCTCCAGCGGGCGGCTCGGCAGTACAGACAGAAAAATCAATCAAGACCTCTGCGGGTAGTGCCAAAAAGACTATTAAACAATCTGCCCGCAGCACAGCAAAAACGGTCAAAACTACCGCCAAAGGTACGATGAAAACGGCTGAGAAAGGCGTTAAAACTGCCAAAACCACCTCAAAGGCTGCGATTAAAACGACACAGCAGGCGGCGAAAACAGCGCAGACAGCGGCAAAATCCTCTGTCAAAACCACGCAAAAGGCGGCACAGGCAGCGAAAGTCACTGCAAAGGCTACTGTTACCGCCGTGAAAGCTGCTGTCAAAGCTACCATATCTGCAATCAAAGCGATTATCGCAAGTACAAAGGCTCTGATTTCCGCTCTTATGGCGGGCGGTTGGATTGCGGTACTCATTATATTGATTGTGGTGCTGTTTGGTGCGTTATTCAGCTTAGTGGGCAGCGGCAGTGATACCTCTTACACCCCTGTTAGTGCCGAGGTACAGGCATATGAGCCGTTAATTCAAAAGTATGCGAAGCAGCATGGTATTCCAGAATATGTAGAACTAATCAAGGCTGTTATGATGCAGGAATCCGGTGGATGGGGTAACGACCCGATGCAAGCATCGGAGTGTGGTTACAATACACAGTATCCCAATACGCCCAATGGCATTACCGACTCTGAGTATTCTGTTAATGTCGGTGTTCAGAACTTAGCCGTCTGCCTAAGTGCAGCCGAAGTTCAAAATCCCGTTGATATGGACAACATTAAGCTTGCCCTGCAAGGCTACAACTATGGGAACGGTTATATCTCGTGGGCAAAGAGCAATTATGGCGGTTACACCTATGCCAATGCAGTTGAGTTTTCCACCAAGCAAGCAGAACGGCTAGGGTGGTCAAGCTATGGTGATACCCAATATGTATCGCACGTTTTACAGTATTATCCGTTCGGAAGGATGTCTACAGGTGTCGGGAATACTGCGATTGTTGAGATAGCTGCTTCACAGATTGGAAATGTCGGCGGTCAGCCCTATTGGTCATGGTACGGCTTTGGCGGACGGGTGGAATGGTGTGCTTGTTTTGTCAGTTGGTGTGCAGAGCAGTGCGGATATATTGATGCGGGAGTTATCCCTAAATTTGCACTTGTTTCAGATGGTGCAGCATGGTTTCAGCAGAATGGGCAGTGGCAGGACGGAAGCTATATACCAAAGCCCGGCGATATTATTTTCTTCGATTGGGGAGCTGACGGAACCTATGACCATGTGGGCATTGTGGAACGGGTTGAGAATGATACCGTTTATACGATTGAGGGCAATTCAAGTGACAGCTGCAGACAGCGAAGCTATACAATTGGCAGCAATGTTATTAAAGGTTATGGTATTCCTATCTATTAAAAATGGGCAAAAGAAAAACAGAGGGTCATTCCTCTGTTTGCTCTTTTGCTTTACATAAACTATTTGCCGTTGCTTCAATAACTGATAATTCCCTATCGTCCAAAGTATCCAGAAGAGAATCTATCTGCCTGCGTCGGGTGCTTTTGTTAGATTTTTTTTCTGGAAAAATATATTGGTCTACAGAAATATCAAACATTGTGACAAGCTGTGTGAATAGCTGAAAGCTTGGGTGCTGCCCCTCATTTTCGATTGACTGTATATGTCTTGCAGCATAGTCAAGTTGCTCTGCAAGCTGCTCTCTTGTAATGCCATTTGTTTCACGGGCTTTCTTAATTGCCTGCCCAATTGGGGTAAAATCAAATTCTGCACCATTTGATGTTCCGTTTTCTCCATCGCTCATACGCTCACCGCCTGTACCATAAGTTTTAATATATTTATTGTACAGAAGTACAGTCCCTCATTAAACGAGTTTAAATATCCTTAAACAGGAATTATAATATCTTATTTCAAGAAAATGAATTGTATAACTGACTATATGCCAAAAATAAATTGTATAACTTTTTATAAAACATTGACATCCATCAATGTTTGGTGTATCCTAAATACATTGATAATCATCGATATAAGGAGTGGAAATATGAGACTACAATATGAGGAATATGCAGCTATGTTTAAGGTACTGTCAGATTATAACCGTTTAATGATTGTCGACATGCTATCTTGCGGTGAATTATGTGCCTGTAACATTTTAGGAAAATTTCAAATTACTCAGCCGACTCTTTCACATCATATGAAAGTTTTGTGTGACTGTGGCTTAGTAAAAAGCAGAAAAGAAGGTAGATGGATGTACTATTCTCTAAATATAGAGAAATTTGACCAAATAAAGCAATTTATGAATCTAATTACTACAAACCATAATGATTGTATTTGCCAAGAGGATAATCAATTAAAGAACCCTTGTTAATAAGACTTATTATTTTCGACCCTGAATTTCGAAATAATTGAGATTGGTTAAAGATAAAGTGCTAATTGGTAACCTACAAGTTGTCCATTGAATAGTATATGAGTATAAATGCATACCAGCATATGCGGATTAATACAATTAACAAGGAGGATTAGAAAATGGATACTTTATTTAAAGCATTGTCAGAGCAAAACAGGCTAAGGATTTTATCGCTTTTAATGCATGGTGAAATGTGTGTTTGTGAGATTGAATGCAGCTTACAATTGACACAATCTACAGCTTCTCGCCATTTAAGTGCCTTAAAGCAATGCAATATTCTTGAAAGATACAAAAAATCTCAATGGACATATTACAAAATAAGTGAGCGATTTATGGAAGAACATCAATTGCTTTGGAAGTATCTTGAAAGCGAACTGCCAAAACTGCCGACTTATGGGGACGATTTTGTCAAATATCAAAACTGCAAGACAGAAAACAACTGTTGCAATAAAAATACACCACATTAAGGAGTGATTGTTATGAATGAAGAAAAAACACAAGGTATCAGTTTTTTTGAGAAATACTTAACCATATGGGTGCTAATTTGTATGATGGCAGGGATTTTAATAGGAAATTTCCTGCCAAACGTGCAATCCGCATTAGATAATATGCAAGTTTTCGGTCAAAATGTTCCTCTTGCAATTCTTATGTGGATTATGATTTATCCAATGATGTTAAAAATTGATTTTAAAGCTATAAAAAATGTAGGAAAACATCCACAAGGCATTCTTATATCTACGCTTGCTAGTTGGGGAATTAAACCATTTCTCATGTTTGGATTGGCAACACTATTCTTCAAGGAGATTTTTAGTGCTTTTATTCCAACGGGAATGGCACAAGATTTTGTGACGGGAGCTGTTTTGTTAGGGGTTGCTCCTTGCACAGCAATGGTTTTTGTCTGGAGTACCCTGGCAAAAGGGAACCCGGCTCAAACATTAGTCCAGGTATCCGTGAATGACCTGCTGATTTTAGTTTTATTCATACCTTTGGTTCAATTATTACTTGGGGTGAACAATGTCAGCCTTCCACTGGATATTTTAGCCTGGTCAATTGTATTATTTGTGGTTATCCCATTAGGCATGGGTGTTCTTTCCCGGATTATCATCGTGAAGAAAAAGGGAGAAGAATATTTTAATCAAAAATTTGTTCAAAAATTTGATGGCGTTACTACCGTAGGATTGCTTTTAACACTGATTATTATCTTTACATTCCAAGGCGATATTCTTGTAGAGCATCCCCTTTATGTCTTGCTTATAGCAATACCACTTATTCTACAAAATTTTATTTCATTCACTTTAACTTACTTTATCAGCAAAGCCGCCAAGTTGCCAAGAGATATTGCGGCACCGGCATCGTTGATTGCCGCCTCTGATTTTTTTGAATTATCTGTAGCAGTGGCGATTGCTCTTTTTGGCCCGACATCCCCAGTAGTACTTGCGTGTACCGTTGGGGTTCTTACAGAAGTGCCTGTCATGTTATTATTGGTGAAGTTTGTTAATAAAACAAAGCATTGGTTTCCAGAAGAATCAGCGAATTAAACAGGAGGAATTTGTTATGTGTGGTTGTGGGCGCAAATTTGTTTGCCGCTCAGAGTAACGGCAATAAAGGTAATAACTCAAAAAATAATTATAAAAAAGGAGATTTATACTATGAAAACAATGTCTATTTATGAGCCTGCTATGTGCTGTGAAACTGGTCTTTGCGGTGTGGGGGTTGACCCTGAACTGCTCCGTATTTCTACAGTATTTAGCAACCTTCAAAAGAATGGCGTAGATGTTAAACGCTTTAATCTGAACAATTTTCCACAGGAGTTTATCAGTAACTCCGAGATTAACAAGCTGATCAACAGCGAAGGCGGTGTGGATGAACTTCCCGCAACAATTGTTGACGGTAAAATTGTCAAAACAAAAGCATATCCAACCAATGCAGAAATTGTGATGTGGCTTAATATTCCCGCTGACTACATTGTCGAGCAGTCCGGCAATTCTAACAGCGGATGCGATTGTAAAGGAGGATGCTGCTAAATGAAGTCTTTTGAACTTAATAAAATAAGCCTTACAAAATATCTGTTTTTCACAGGAAAAGGCGGTGTCGGTAAAACTTCTATTGCTTGTGCAACGGCTGTAACGCTTGCTGACAGCGGCAAAAAAGTATTGCTGGTTTCTACTGACCCGGCATCCAATTTACAGGATGTATTCAGTACCGAGCTTGACGGCAAAGGGGTAGCGATTGCCGAAGTACCGGGGCTTGTCGTTGCTAACCTCGACCCGATACAGGCGGCGGCTGAGTATAAAGAAAGTGTGATTGCGCCTTACCGTGGTAAATTGCCCGATGCCGTGCTTGCCAATATGGAAGAACAGCTCTCCGGCTCCTGTACCGTAGAAATCGCTGCTTTTAATGAGTTTACAAACTTCATTACGGATGAAACCGCCGCTAAAGAATATGACCATATTATTTTTGATACCGCCCCCACAGGTCACACTTTGCGGATGCTCCAATTGCCGAGTGCGTGGAGCAACTTTATCAGTGAAAGCACACATGGAGCTTCCTGTTTGGGTCAGCTATCGGGTCTTGAGGAACGCAAAGGAATGTATAAACAGGCAGTTAACACGTTGGCAGACGGCAAATTGACAACACTTGTACTTGTGTCCCGCCCCGAAACTTCACCGTTAAGTGAGGCTGAAAGAGCATCAAAGGAACTTGCCGACTTAGGTGTTCATAATCAGATGCTTGTTGTCAATGGTGTGCTTTCTGCTTATGATGATGCAATATCTGAAAGTCTGTATAACAAACAGCAAAAAGCCCTTGCTGCTATTCCGGCCGAACTGAAGAATATTGCTGCATTCTTTGTGCCGCTAAGAGCCTATAATATCACAGGCATGGAAAATGTTCGTAATCTGCTTACAAAAGACTTATTTACAGTAAGCAGTGAAACAATTAATACCGACAATATTCCTACGCTGAACAAGGTTATTGATGATTTATACGACAGTAATAAAAAGGTTATTTTCACAATGGGTAAAGGCGGCGTCGGCAAAACCTCTATTGCTGCTGCTATTGCACTTGGACTTTCTGAGAAGGGTAAAAAAGTACATCTGACAACTACAGACCCTGCCGCACATCTGAAATTTGTTATTGAAGGAAATGCCAATATCACGATGAGTCATATTGACGAAAAGGCTGAACTTAAACGATATCAAGAGGAAGTGCTTAAAAAAGCACGGGAAACCATGTCTGAAGACGATGTTGCCTATGTGGAAGAAGATTTGCGTTCACCATGTACACAGGAAATCGCTGTCTTCCGTGCGTTTGCCGAAGTGGTAGCAAAGTCTGAAAATGAGGTTGTTGTGATTGATACTGCTCCTACGGGCCATACACTTTTGTTGCTTGATTCCACACAGAGTTACCATAAAGAAGTTAAGCGTACCCAGGGCGATGTCCCTGAAGCGGTCAAAAAGCTATTGCCACGCTTGCGTAACGCTGATGAAACTAGCGTTGTAATTGTAACATTAGCTGAAACAACACCAGTTTATGAAGCAATGCGGCTAGAGGAAGATTTACACCGTGCTGAAATTGCAACAAAATGGTGGGTGATAAATTCATCTCTCTATGCAACCGACACGACTAACGCACTGCTCAAAGCAAAAGCTAGTCACGAAATCGAATGGATAAACAAAGTTGATGAGATATCCAATGGTAATTTTGTTGTAATCAAATGGAAGGCAGAGGATGTTAAAGGAGATGCATTGCTTGAAAGTTGAAAGAATAAAGATAGCATTTGTCTGTGTTCACAATTCTTGTCGTTCTCAAGTTGCTGAAGCTCTTTGTAAACACTTTGCGAATGATTTATTTGAATGTTATTCCGCTGGAACAGAAGTAAAAGAAATCATCAATGCGGATGCCGTCAGACTGGTAAAACAGTTTTACGGCATCGACATGGAAAAAGCACAATACTCGAAATTGCTATCTGACATACCTCCTGTTGATGTGGTTATAACAATGGGCTGTAATGTTACATGCCCATCCTTACCGTGTAAATATCGTGAGGATTGGGGCCTTGATGACCCGACAGGCAAATCAGATGAAGAGTTTGTTAAAGTAATTAGACGTATAGAAACAAAAGTACTAGAACTGAAAAATTTTCCGAGTAAGTATAAGAACAGCTTATGATAGTAGGTGATGCAATGGCAGATGAAAACTGGATAATGTGTCCTGTTTGCAACAATAAAACCCGTGACAGAATTAGGAAGGATACTGTTCTGGTGAATTTTCCACTTTACTGTCCGAAGTGCAAACAGGAAAGCTTAATTGAAGTAAAAGAATTACGTATAACCGTCATTAAAGAGCCAGACGCTAAGACGCAGAGCCGATGAACTTGTGAGTAATCACAGTACATCGGCTCTATTCTTTATATAGAACTATTAATTGTAGCCCACCAAATAAAAAAAACGGTGATTTGGTGAGCGATACAGGTATGTCCAAATACATGTCTCTCCAAACCGTTTGAGTTTGGGGGGGCATATATGTGTTGGTCTATGAACTGCACACAGCTACTTGTTTTAAGTAGCGAATATATATATATTTAGTCTTTCGTGTAGTAAATGGTAAATCGTCAAAAAAAGCTCTGCTTGTTTGTGGCGATTTTATGCCATTAAAGTGGAATTTAAATCTCTACATTATAGAATTAAATATTCCATGATCCGCTTAGATAATTGTATCTTTGCGGATTTTTTTGCGCCGTTTTTTAATAAAAAACAGGACAATGCCGATTTGGGTGTAGGTTGCCGCAGCCCCCCTCCAATCTGAATTTTCTCAAAAAAAATTCAGATTGGAGGAAACGGTTATGGCTTACAACAAAGCCAGAGAAGAACGTAAATGGCGTATTTGGAAAGATGCCGAGGAAAAGCAAATGCGGCAGTTGGGTGTCAGCGAGGACACCATTGAAAAACTCCGTATTCACGATTGGGAGGTTTTTAATTCTGATAGGAAGTATCATCGCAGATTACAGGACGCAGGTACATACCTTGAGGAATTGGGAGCTGATGATGCACCGTCCGAAATGAAAACGGTGGACGATCTCTTGAATAACATTGAAGATGAAATGCTATATCAATCTCTATTTACAGTGGACAAGCTCACGCTCCAAATTGCGTTGATGAAAATACAAGGCTATTCAACGGCTGAGATTGCCGCCAAACTTGGCTTAACGCCAAAGTCTGTTTACAGACGAATAGACAGGCTGAAAGAAAAAATAATAAAACTTTTTAAGTAGAGGGGAAAAACGGTCTTTCCCAAGGGCTACTGGGTGAGAGGATAAAAAACCTCACACCCAGTTTTCCTTTGTGTGGCGAAAACGGGGCTGCTCCTTGACAACCGAATAATCATTTGCCAAACACTTCCTCTTTGTGATTGTGATGAGCATAAGCGTGTGCAGCGGTACGCCATGACCTGCCATTAAGGCAGAGAGCGATCATTACTGACTGAAAATATCGGGCGGCTCCCGGTTTCGCTACAACCCACAAAGAGAATAATGGTACTCCTGTCCCGTCATAGTCCGAGCGTGATAAAACCGTCGCAGGCAATGAGGGCGGCTCTGTCAGAACGACAGTCGGGGTGAAACTCCCGTGGAGTCAGTTCGCTGCTGACCGTTTGGTGACTTCCCTGCGTTATTACGCATTAGCATCTTCGGGGTGTCGAGGACAAATTGAGATGCTTTCATCATAAAGCCAAATACAAGGCGGTCATTGGAACAGAGCTTTGTTTATGCTCTCCCGACCTTAAATACTTCCTTGTGTTTGGCTGCTACATAGGCATAACTACTCTGCCTAAATTCAGATGGGAGGTCAAATACAATGAAAAGAACAATTAAGCGTGGTGACATCTACTACGCAGAGCTTAACCCTATTATTGGTTCAGAGCAAGGCGGCACACGCCCTGTACTTATCATTTCTAATGATATAGGAAATAAGCACAGTCCTACCGTAATCATTGCTGCTATCACGAGCAAGCAGACCAAACACAAGCAGCCTACACACTTCTATTTATCAGGAGTTGAGGGATTGCCTGCCGATTCTATCGTCCTGTTGGAGCAACTGCGTACCCTTGATAAGAAGCGGCTTGGAGAACAGCTCACACAGCTTGATGATTATTGCATGCAATCTATCAATACGCCCCTGCTTATCAGTATCGGTATTCCAAAATGCCAGATACCCAGTGAAAGGGGGGGCATATGAATTTCAATGATGTTTATAGGGCTATTCTGAAAGAATATCCAGATATTTTGACAGTTGAGGAAATGAGCAAAGCTCTTGGAGTGAGCTGCAAAACAGGTTATCAGTTACTTCGTGAAAACAAAATAGAACATTTAAAGGTGGGCAGATCATACAGAGTACCGAAAGCCCACCTTCTTTCATATCTGCGATTAGGTATGCAATCTGTTACAAATTCCTGAATTTGCACATTGGACTATTCTGCTGATGATTTATATAATATAGATGGTCAACAGCAGAAGTCCATTGGTGCTACATTAAAGGAGGTTTATATTATGATAGCAGGACATCTGCAAGAAAAAAAGGGATTCTTTTATATTGTTTTAAGCTATCCCGATGCCGCAGGCAAAAGAAAAACAAAATGGTTTCCGACAAAGTTATCCGTCAAGGGGAACAAGAAGAAAGCCGAAGTAATGCTGATGGACGCGAGAAAGACCTTTGTGCCGCCAGAAACGCCACTTGATGAAAGTATTCTTTTCTCAGACTTCTTGCTTCAATGGTTGGAGGTGGTAAAGCCCACGATTGCGATTACAACTTACTCTTCATACTGCAATATGGTTAAGAGCATCATTGCCCCGCACTTCAAGGCAACAGGTGTTACACTGAACGGATTAAAACCGACAGACATTCAAGCTTTTTATATGGAACAGCTAAAGAGGGTTAAACCAAACTCGGTTATCCATTATCACGCAAATATCCATAAGGCACTCAAGTATGCCGTTAAGATTGAGCTGATAGACACCAATCCCGCTGATAAGGTAGAGCGCCCCAAGAAAAACACCTTTGTTGGCAGCTTCTATGACAGCAACGAGGTTGAATTGCTGTTTACAGCGGCAAAAGGCTCACAACTTGAAGTTCCCATCTTTCTGGGAGCATTTTACGGACTTCGCAGGAGCGAGGTGTTGGGATTGCGGTGGAATGCAATTGACTTCAACAGCAACACCATCACCATCAAACACACCGTTACTTCCTGTAACATTGATGGTAAGCATATTCAAATTGCACAGGACACCACCAAAACCAAGTCGAGTATGCGAACGCTCCCACTTGTACCTGTATTCAGAGAAAAGCTGCTGGCCCTAAAGGAGCAACAGGCAGAATATAAGCGACTATGCGGTAAATGCTACGACAAGCGGTATCTGGACTACATCTGTGTAGATGAAATGGGAACGCTCATATCTCCACACTATCTGACATCGACATTTCCAAAGCTGCTTGAAAAGCACAACCTGAGAAAAATACGCTTTCACGACCTCAGACACAGTTGTGCTTCGCTCTTGCTTTCCAACGGTGTACCAATGAAGCAGATACAGGAATGGCTTGGTCATAGTGATTTTTCTACCACAGCGAATGTATATGCACATCTGGACTACAATTCCAAGCTGTCATCTGCTGATGCTATGGTAAACGGTTTAAGCAGTGCTTTGAAAGTTATCATCTAAAGTAAAACGGCGTATCACAATACGGATACGCCAGGTACATAAAAAGCCCACAAAAGGCTGTAACCTCTTGTGAGCTGAAAACTCTGGCGGAGAGAGTGGGATTCGAACCCACGGTTCCGTGAGGAACACGACTTTTCGAGAGTCGCACCTTCGACCACTCGGACATCTCTCCGTGTATTTATCTTCCACACCAGTTCAAAATACAACCTCAGAAAAAGGAGAGAACTGATGGAGAGAACTAAGGGATATTTACTTTTCAATGATACCCGATAAACCGCTTGAAATCAAGGCTTTTCGGTGGAGTGCTTCCAAAGTGGTCGCTCGTTTTCGAGTCAGGCTCGTTATGACCACTTCGATACCACTCCGGGTCCATGAATATCATCTGAATACGTCAGACAACGTATTTTATTATAAGGGTATTTGCACTTATAGTCAATATAAAAAGTGAAATTCTGCAATTCCATTGTGAAAGCCATATTTGCGAATCTTTTATATACACTTATTGTCTCAATAGAATATTTGTGCTATGATAAAAATACAAGGTCTGATGATTTTCCTCATCCCAGTTATCTATTATACGGGTATAGTTTATGGAGGATTTAAAGACAAGGAGGCAGTGATTATGTGCATATTCTGTAAATGTAATACTATGAAAAAAAGTCTTATAACTCATGTAGTAAATTATAAGGGATGTATTGTCGTGATAAAGAATGTTCCCTGTGAAGAATGTGAACAGTGCGGTGAAAAATATTATTCCGATGATGTAGCGGAACAGCTTGAAAAAATGTTTAACATGGCTAAGCAGATGATGCAGGAAATATCTGTCATGGACTATAATAAGGTAGCTTAACGAAAAAGTAAGTATTGTGTCAGATATAAGGCTCCCCGGGATCTCACTTACCAGTGAGCCGGGGAGCCGGTTTACTGCAATGAAGGTTTTTAAAACATAAAAGAGTAGGAGAGTGAGCACATGCGATTTTTACATATAGCCGATCTTCATATCGGAAAACGGGTCAATGAATTCAGTATGATTGAGGATCAGCGTTACATCCTGGGGCAGGTTCTTGATATTGTGGAGAGGGAAAATCCGGATGGAATCTTAATTGCCGGGGATGTCTATGATAAAAGCCAGCCCTCGGCGGAGGCGGTGGAACTTCTGGATGAGTTCCTGACAAAACTACTATCCTATGGTCATCCGGTTTTTATGATCAGCGGAAATCACGATTCGCCGGAGCGTCTCGGTTTTGGAAGCCGGATCATGCAGAACAATAAACTTTATATTGCGGGAGTTTTTTATGGACATCTTCAGAAATTCACGCTTACCGATGAACAGGGTCCTGTGAATATCTATATGCTTCCCTTTGTAAAACCGGCAGCCGTAAGACCTTACTATGAAGATACAATTGAGACCTATGAGCAAGCACTCCGAGCGGTGATAGCGGGTGCAGATATTAACAGGAGTGAGCGAAATGTTCTGATTGCGCATCAGTTTATAAGTGCCGGAAGCCAGAATCCCGAGCGGTCAGATTCAGAGCTCCTGTCAATTGGAGGTCTGGACAATATCGATGCCTCTGCCTTTGACGCTTTTGATTACGTGGCACTGGGACATCTGCACGGGCCGCAGAGAATCGGAAGAGATACCATCCGTTACGCGGGATCACCGCTTAAGTATTCATTTTCAGAGGCCAGGCATCACAAATCTGTGGTGATGATTGATCTGGGTGAGAAAGACGATGTGCAGTATCATTTGCTTCCACTGAAACCGCTTCGCGATCTCCGGGAGATTAAAGGGCCGATTGAGGAACTCCTGCGTGTGGGAAGAGAGGATTCCAAAGGATCGGAAGATTACATTCATGCCACGCTCACCGATGAAAATGAAATCTATGATGCCATTGGTCAGATACGCAAGGTATATCCGAATCTGATGGTGCTCGATTTCGACAACAAGAGAAGCCGGTCGATATCCGAAGAACAGGATGCGTATGCCCTGGAGGCGGCGAAAAAGAATACGATGGAACTTTTCTCGGATTTTTATAAACTGCAGAATCACGTGGATCTGACAAATGAACAGATAGAAGTCATGGAGAATATCTTCGAGGAAGCAGGTGAAGACAGATGAAACCATTACATATCACGATGAGCGCATTCGGCCCCTATGCGGATCAGACAGAACTGGATCTTACGGCATTCGACGGTCATGGATTATTTCTGATTACCGGGGATACCGGGGCGGGGAAGACAACGATCTTCGATGCGATTGCATTTGCACTCTACGGGGAGGCAAGTGGAGATATCCGCACATCGGATACGATGCGGAGTGATTTCGCCAAACCGGATACGAAAACTTATGTTGAGCTGACCTTTCTGCACAGAAAAAGGTCTTATAAGATCACCCGCAATCCGAGATACCTCCGCCCGAAAAAGAGCGGAGAGGGGATGACAACGGAAAGTGCCGACGCCGTGCTGGAAATGCCGGATGGAACTGTCATCACCGGATTTCGCGATGTGACTGCAGAGATCACAGAGATTATGGGAATCAACTATAAGCAGTTTAAACAGATCGCTATGCTTGCTCAGGGAGAATTCCTTAAACTTCTTCTCGCGGACAGTAAGGAGCGGGGAGATATCTTCCGACGGGTATTCAGTACCCGGCTGTATCAGTCTGCCGGACGTCTCTTAAAAGATAAAGAAAGAGATGCCAGAAGACGCTGTGAAGACGCGGAAAAACAAATTTTGCAGTGTTTTTCTCTTGTATCCTGCCCGGAGGGTGAGTGGGGCGAGTCCTATCACAGACAACTGGAAGAGGCATCCATCCACGATTCCGATGAACTTTTGGAACGATTAAAAGAACTCATCAAAAAGGATAGGAATCTTCAGGATGAGCTGAAAGAAAAACTCAAAAGTTCAGAGGAAAAGCTGTCAAATCAGATTACGGTAATCGCTGAGGCATCTGCAGTGAATCAGTTGTTTGAGCAGAGGAAGGCGGCAGAGAAAAGACAGGATGAGCTTTGGAACTATATGGACAGGCATGAAAGACAGAAAAAAGATCTGGATGACGCAAAACATGCATTGTATACGATCTATCCTCTGGAGAGAGAGTCTCTCCGCGAGAAAAAGGATGCGGAGAGACTGGCCGGTGAGATTGATTCACTGAAAGAGAAAAATTCAGTTCTGTCTGAGAAATTGAACCGGTTGGAAAAAGAATATCAGAAGCAGACAAAAAAAGAACCGGAACGTGAGATACTTGCCTCGGCGATCGATCGTCTGACAAAGGCGTTACCGGCATATGATCAGGCAGATCTGCTGAAGGGACAGTTGAAAAGTCTCACAAAGAAGAGAGCAGATCTCCAGGCTGAGCAGGAGAGACTTCTAAAACAAAAGTTTGAGCATGAAGATCAAAAGAAAGAGATAAATGAAAAACTTGACAAGATGACGAGTCTAGAAGTACGTCTTGAAAAATGTGAGCAGGAGGCGGAACGGATTCACTCGAGGACTGAAGATCTGGAAGATGTGAAGAGTCATGTGGATAACCTCGAAGATATGAGGCAGTCATGTGGAAAACTTCAGAACGATTTTCAAAAAGCGGAGAGGCGGTTCGAACAGGACAGCCGGATCTATCATGAAAGTGAAAGGGCATTCTATCGGGAACAGGCGGGAATCATGGCAGAGAAACTGGAAGACGGAGTCCCCTGCCCGGTCTGTGGGTCTATGGAACACCCGGAAAAAGCTGTGATCGCGGACGGTGCTCCGAGCGAAGAAACGCTGCAGAAGCTCAAGAAACAATCCGAAACTTCTCGTGAAAAAATGCAAAGATGCAGCGAGAGGGCCGCGGCAAAGAAAGCTGAGATTGAACTTGCCGAAGGACAATTGAGGGAAACGGTAGAAAAACTGTTCCCGGAGGCAGACAAAGAGGATGTCCGGGAAGAAAGAAAAGTTGAACAGAAAGTATCCTCGAAACTGACTGAATTGCTGGACGCAGAATTACAAAACTGCAGGAAGCTTGCCGGAGAGAACGCACAGAACCTAAAAGACTGCCATGCTAAAATCAGAGACAAAAAAGCTTGTAAAGAAGAACTTTCCCGCACAGAACGGCAATTACAGGAGAATGAGAATCGAAGAACAGAGGTGGAGGAAGAGAAAACACGCATCTCCTCCGAGGTGGATTCCAGAACCGGTGAATTAAAAAATATACAGGCATCTCTCGAATATGAGGACAGGCAGAAGGCGAAAGAACAGAAAGAAACCTGGACAAAGGAACTCAGAGAAAAGAAAGATGCTTTTAAAAAGGCTGAGGATACGTTCTATGACCTTCGAAATGCTTATAACAGCGGCCGGATGATACTTGGTGATAAAGTGCAGCAACACACTGAGACGGAGCAATCAGGGAAAGAAGCTTTAAAAAACTATCAGGAGAAACTGACTGCGGCTGGGTTTGCGGATGAGGCGGCTTATCACTGTGCGCTGAAGACAGAAGATGAGATTCATGAGATTGAAAAAGAAATTCAGAAATTCGAAGATGAGTGGAAATCTGTCCGGCAGGAATTCAATCGGTTAGAGGCTGAAACAAAGGGAAAAGAACGACGGGATCTGGATAAACTTCAGGAGCAGAAAGTTTTGGCTGAACAGGGGAAAAAGAAGATCGACAGTGACCTTCAAATAGTTCTTTCCAGGCTGGGCAATAATGAACAGATCTTAAAGTCACTGGAAAAGGTGATAAAGAACTTCTCGGGTTATACGAAAAAGTACCTTCTGATTTCGGATCTCTCAAGGACAGCGAACGGGGAGCTGTCCGGAAAGCAGAAGCTGGCATTTGAACAGTATGTTCAGGCCGCTTATTTCCAGCAGGTTCTGATGGAAGCAGATAAACGTCTGCGGGAGATGACGAATGGCCGCTATGAACTGGTACGCCGTAAAGACGCCATTGATTTCCGCTCACAGACAGGTCTGGATATTGATGTGATGGATCACTATACCGGACGTCTCCGTTCTGTAAAGTCATTGTCCGGAGGAGAGTCCTTCAAGGCATCCCTGTCGCTGGCGCTGGGACTTTCCGATGTGATTCAGGGGCATGCCGGAGGTGTCGAGATTGATACCTTGTTTATCGATGAAGGATTCGGCGCTCTGGATGACCAGTCTCTGGAGCAGGCGATCCAGACACTGTCCCGGCTTGCCGACGGAGACCGCCTCGTGGGGATTATCTCACACGTCAGTGAACTGAAAGAGCGGATTGACAGACAGGTTGTGATTAAAAAGAGCAATCGGGGAAGTTCGGTTAATATTCGCTGCTGAGAAGAAAGTCTGCGATATGCATGGTCTTGATCCCCTGGTAATTTCCACCTGCGAATTCGTCTGTTCGGAGAACATATTTTGGGTAATTATCTCGAATATCCAGTAGTCTTCCATATTCACGCTTTTCTGTCTGTGAGGACTTTATTTGCTGGGTCACCTGAATGTATATTCTGTTTTCTTGTTTAACAGCGATAAAGTCGATTTCTGTGTTGTCCAGCTTTCCGACATATACATCATATCCTCTGCGCCGCAGTTCCAGATACACAATATTCTCTAACATGGCAGCAACACTGTCAGGAGAATATCCGAGAACGCAATATCGGAAAGCCGGATCTGCAAGATAAAATTTCTCCTGTGTTTTTAGCAGCTCCCTGCCCTGAATATCATATCTGGAACAACGGTGGATAATATAAGCACTTTCCAGCTTACTGAGATAACTGTAAACTGTTTCATTGTCAAGACCTCGCTTTTCACTTTTCAGATATTTAGAAATAGAAGAGGCTGAAAATGTCTGCCCGATATTGTCGAATACAAAATGTACGATTCGTTCCAGCTGATCGACTTTGCGGATTTGATTTCGTTTCACGATATCTGTAAAGATGGTAGAATTATAAATATCCCGCACGATGGTGTATGCTTCATCGAGTGAATACTTCTGTAAATGCAGAGCAGGGAAACCACCAATTTTCAGATAGTTAGACAATTCGGAATGTGTATCTGATATTTCTGCACCATATTCTGCCCGGAATGTCAGGTATTCTGAAAAGGACAAGGGGTATATCCTAAAAGAGATATAACGTCCGGTAAGGTAAGTTGATATTTCGGAAGACATCATTCTGGAGTTAGAGCCGGTGACATAGATATCAACATCATAATCGGTCATGAGAGAGTTCACTGCTTTCTCCCATGATTCAACTTCCTGTATTTCATCCAGGAACAAATAGGTTTTCTTTCCATCTGTCAGAAGCTGTTTAATCCTGGTAAAGAGTGTTTTTGCGGTTTTGAAATCCTCATATTCCAGGGAATCGAAGTTGAAGTATATAATACGCTTATCTGCAATGCCCCGTTCCCGGAACTCTTTCATCAGCAGCTTTAAAATGGTAGATTTCCCGGAACGCCTCACTCCGGTAAGAATTTTTACAAATGGTGTATCTGCAAAAGCCATAATTTTATCTGTATAGAGAGATCTTTGAATCATGTAAACCACCTCCTATGATATAGTATATCGCAAAAGTAAAAAATTAAAAGCCTTTATACGAATATAACCGCAAAACTTATATACAGAACACAGCGTAAATGGGCACACTTTTGATCTTATTTTCAAAGCCAAAGTTCCTGGAGGAAATTCTGATGGCATATTTTGGCTGGTAGTTGTTCATGTAGTTTTGCAAGCTTCGCGACTGTACGTGATCAGCTGCTTTTACTTCGATCGGGATCAGTCTGCCTTCCCGTTGAATAATGAAGTCGATTTCGGTCTGGCTGGAAGGCTGCCAATAATACGTTCTATATTCGTTTCTGATCAACTGTGTATTCACATAGTTTTCGGTCATCCCTCCTTTAAAATCGTTGATTTCGTCCACCATATAAAGGATATCATTAGCCGCCAGATCCTTTTTCGCACAGAGCAGCCCGAGATCAGAGACATAGATCTTAAAAGCATCGATATTGCGGTAATTTTCCAGAGGTTTCCTGATTTGTTCCACTTGATAGACCTGGGAGACAATGCCCGACAGCGTCAGCCATTCAATTGCATTTTCGAATTCGGAAGCACGTCCGCCCTTTTTGATCAGTTTATATCGAAAACGAGTATTCTGCTTGGACAACTGTACCGTGATATTGTCATAGACCAGTCTTGTTTTCTTTATTTCATTTTGCGTGTTGTATTTACTCATGTCGTTTAAATAGCTAGTGAGGATAGTATCCTGCGTATGGCGGATCAGGATATAGTCCTTTGTCTGGATATACTGTGTTACACATTCAGGCATGCCGCCTACAATCAGATACTGCCGGTAGAGGTTTATGGCAGACTGGTGTAAGGCAGAGGGCATCGGTGTGTCCGAGTCGAAATGCTTTCTGATTTGAGTCACAAGACTTTCTTCACCTAATGCCAGAAGAAACTCTTCCATATCCATAGGGTGAAGAGTTTTGATATCCACTTTGCCAACCGGAAACGAGAATCTGGAACGATTGACAGCTACACCAAGCAGACTGCCGGCTACAACAATGTGGTATTCCGGAGCATCCTCACAGAAATATTTTAATGAAGTCAAGGCTCTCTCACAGAGCTGTACTTCGTCAAACACGATGAGAGTTTTTTCTTTTATGATGGTCTGTCCTGCAATGTGTGACAGAATCGGAATCAGGTAATCCGGGCTGATATCTTCATCAAAAGTCTCAGAAAGTTTAGGATCCGTTTCAAAGTTAAAATAGGCGACATTTTCATAATGTGTACGGCCAAATTCCAGAACGGAGTAGGTTTTGCCAACTTGTCTGGCACCCTGTAATATCAGGGGTTTACGAAATCTGCTTTCCTTCCAGGTATGAAGGAAATCGTTGATTTTTCGATACATATAGGAAACCTCCTTTGGAGGATTGCCTGGGTTCAGGCAAAGCATCCGTATTTGTTATCATCATTGTATAATAGAAACATGCACATAACAAGGGGAATTATACAATAATCAGTGTAAAAAATAGTTGCAAATCCACATTAATTGCTTTTTCGAAACTGAAGTGGAGTACAGCCAGACTCTTTCTTGAAAATGGTGCAGAAATAAGAGAGAGATTGGAAACCGCAGTATTCCGCTATCATCTGCATTTCCATATCTGTATCTTTCAGAAGTTCTTTTGCGACCTTAATTCTTCTCTTTCTGATATAACTTCCGACAGTATCCCCCGTCTCCGTCCGAAAGGAGGAGCAGAGCTGGTTTCTGGATAGTCCGACTTCCCGGGCCAGGATTTCAAGCGAGATCACTTTTGAAAGATTTTGATGGATATACAAAACTGCATGCCGCACGCAGGGATTTTTTACACGTTTGATCAGGTATTCTGCTGAGTATCCGTAACTGTGAATCATGCCTTGGCCGACATTGAGCAGGTTATCGGTATTCAGTCCTGCAGTGTGGATACGGTCGAAGTTTTTACTGCAGCATTCATCCAGGCTGACGTTTTCTTGAAATAAGATGTAATAATAAATTCCTGAGTTTGTGGCATATAGGAAATCCTTCCATTCCCGTGAGAAGGACTCCTGCATATACTGCCAGAAACGTTTTTCAAAAAGATCCTTTGCGGCTTCCACTTCTCCATTAAAAAGAAGGATAAAAAGATCTGTCTGATTCATATATTTGTGATTCATAGCTGACTCCTTTCGCGTGTAATCCGATACAATCATGAAAAATAAGGTTATGATATTAAAACTTTTCTCTATTATAACATGATATACTCATCCATGTTAGTAATAACTAACTGATAATCAAAATTTCAGTAGGAGGAATATATGAAAAGAATAATTGCAGCTGTTTTGTCCCTTGGGCTGGCAGTTTCACTGGCCGGGTGTGGAAGTAATGCAACGGATGATACAAATGATACAAAAGATGTTTCCACAACCGTTTCATCGGCAACTAAAAAATCGGAGAGCAGTTCATCCTCGGAAAAATCTGAAGAATTCGGGAAGGGCAGTAGTCAGACGGATACAGGGGAACAGAGAATCGTGGCTACTTCTGTTGCGATCGCCGAAATCCTGGATGCACTGAAGGTTCCGGTTGTCGGAGTTCCCACCTCATCCTATGATCTGCCGGATTCGATGAAAGATGCCACAGAAGTTGGAAACCCGATGTCACCGGATATGGAGGTCATCAAGTCACTGGATCCCACGATGGTATTCTCTGTTGTGACTCTGGAGTCCACACTGAAGAAGCAGTTCGATGCCGTCAATATCCCGTCGGAATTCGTTGATTTGAACAGTTTTGCCGGATTGTTGGAAAGCATCGATTTGATCGGAGAGCAGACAGGGACTAGTGAGGCTGCCGAAAAACTGTCGGATGATATGCAGACAAGAACGGATACAGTTTCCGATTCAGTCAAAGATAAGGAATCACCGAGTGTCCTGATTATCTTTGGCGTGTCCGGTGAATTCCAGGTGGCTACGGAAAAGTCATATGTCGGAGATCTGGTGAAGCGTGCGGGAGGTACGAATGTGATTCAGGATGCCGAGAGTGGTTTCATGCCGGTCGATATGGAATATCTCGCAAAACAGAATCCAGATTATATTCTTTTGATGACACATGCGAATCCGGAAGAGAGTAAAAAGGCATTTGAAAAAGAATTTTCTGAAAACGCAGCGTGGAATAATTTCTCGGCCGTGAAGAATGATCATGTCATCACCCTGGAGACTTCTTATTTCGGAATGAGCGCGAATCTTCTGGCACCGGATGCCATCGAGAAACTGGAAGAGATTTTTTATGAAACGCAGGAATGATAAAAAGGGATGGATCATTTTTCTGTTTCTTCTTGTCGCAGTGATATTGGTAGTTACTTTTGTTATAGCAGTTGCCGTCGGAAGTTCCGGGATTCCGATCCGTGATGTGCTCCGGACGATCACCGGCATTGACAATCAGTCAATGGGAATTGTAAAAGATATCCGGCTTCCCCGAATTGTCATGTCGGTGTTCATCGGAGCGGCTCTGTCTGTCTCCGGCGTTCTCCTGCAGGCGGTTATGCAGAATCCGATGGCCGATCCGGGAGTGACCGGGATTTCATCCGGAGCCAGTGTCATGGTCGTGTTTTTGATGCTGTATCGTCCGGGAGCAGCTTTTTTGATCCCTGTGATGGGTTTTGCGGGTGGCGCGCTCGCCTGCATTCTGGTATATTCTATGGCCTGGAAGAACGGAATCAGTGCCATCCGTATTATCCTGGCCGGGGTTGCTGTCAATGCGGTATTGGGTTCGATAACCGGTATGATGAACATTCTGAATTCAGATAAACTTGCCGGTGTTCTAAACTGGATGAACGGAAGTCTCAGTGGAAAAATCTGGAAAGAAGTTCGGTACTGTGCGGTTTTTATTACGGTAGGAATTGTGCTCTCTCTTTTTCTGTACAGAAACTGTAATATTCTGGCCCTTGGTGATAAGACGGCAAGAAGTCTGGGGTATAATCCGAATATTCAGCGAATCCTCATTTCGGCTGTGGGAGTTTTCCTGGCAGGTGTTGCCACATCCTATGTCGGTGTGATCAGCTTTGTCGGACTTGTGGTTCCGCACATCTCACGTCTGCTCGTCGGATCTAACCATAAACATCTGATCCCGTTTTCAGCGCTGCTCGGATCCTGTGTTTTAATGATTGCAGATACCCTCGGGAGAACGGTTACGGCACCTTATGAAATTCCGGTTGGCATTGTGATGTCTATCCTTGGAGGACCGTTCTTTCTCTATCTTCTGCGAAAAGGAGGAAAAAATTATGGTAGCTGAACATCTGTGCTTTTCTTACGGGGAACGCCCGTTTTTGAATGATATTAGTCTGACCCTGGAATCGGGGAAGATCACAACGATACTGGGGCCGAATGGATCGGGAAAATCAACGCTTTTAAATCTGTTTGTAAGGCAGCTTCTTCCGCAGAAGGGAAAGGTGATTCTGGGAAATCAGTCCGTATTGAAAATGAAGGAAAAAGAGATTGCAAAGAAAATAGCGGTGGTTCATCAACACAATACGGCACCGGGAGATTTGAGCGTTGAGGATCTGGTCGGATATGGCCGTGCTCCGCATCAGTCCTTTTGGAAAGGAAGAACAGACGAGGATCAGGAACAGATTGACTGGGCAATGAAGGCAACACATATATCCGATATGAGAGACCGGAATCTCTCGGAACTTTCAGGAGGAGAGCGGCAGCGGACTTGGATTGCCATGGCTCTGGCACAGAAGACAGATCTTCTCTTCCTCGATGAGCCTACGACTTATCTGGATATTGCCTATCAGATTGAGGTTTTGAATCTGATTCAGGAATTAAACCGGAACTATGGTATCACAATTGTCATGGTACTTCACGATATCAATCAGGCAATCCAGTACAGCGATCAGCTGATCATACTGAAATCCGGCGAAGTCCGTTATGTCGGGGACGTGGAAGGCGGAATTACCGAGAAGAATCTACATGAAATCTATGGAATTAACGTGGTTATCCGTTACTGTCCGATCAATCACTGCAAATACATCATACCGATACAATTACGAAAGGAAGCAGGTTAATGAAAATATTAGTTACATATTCCAGCTTAAGTGGAAATACAAAGCTACTGGCAGAGGCGATATACGCTGCTTTGACTTCTGAGAATAAAACAATTCTTCCAATCAAAGAGGCTTCAAATGCAGAGAATTACGATGTGATTCTGGTGGGGTACTGGGTCGATAAAGGCGCTCCCAGTCAGGAAGCAGCGGAATTCCTAAGGAAACTGTGTGACAAAAAGATCGGAATCTTTGCCACACTTGGATATTGGCCGGATTCCGATCATGCGTATGAAGCACTGAAAAAAGGAGAAGATCTCGTGAAGGATAGTAATGAGGTGATCTGCAGATATATCTGTCAGGGAAAATTGTCCGATCAGATCATTGAAGCATTTAAAAGCATGCCGAAGGACCATTTTCACGCACTTACAGATGAGAAACTCCGCCGGTACGAGATTGCGGCCAGACATCCCTCGAAAGCAGATCTTGCAGTGGCAGGGGAACTCTTCGAAGAAAGGCTGCAGAGCATATGTTTGAAAAAAGAATAAAGACACATCACAGTGCAATGGCGGAAGGGAAAAAGTATGCCCTCGGTCCCAGGCCGGTGTCACAGTATCTGACAAGTCCGGAACAAGACAGAGGCAATGGAACGATCTATATTCACGTGCCATTTTGCCCAAAGATCTGTTCTTTCTGCAATATGCGCCGGAGCCTTCAGGATGCGGAACCCGATTATCACCGGTATGTTGTAAAGGAGATTGAAAATTATGCGAAGCTTCCATATATACAAAGCCAGACCTTTGACGCAGTGTATTTCGGCGGGGGGACACCGACGATGCTTTCCGATGAAGCTTTTCGGGAGATTCTGCAGGCATTATTTTCAAATCTGAGCTTCACAGAAGACGCGGAGGTGACGGTGGAGACGACTGTCACAGAGCTTACTGAGGAGAAGATTACGGTTCTCGGGGAGAACCACGTAAACCGTTTTTCTGTGGGAGTTCAGACTTTCAATGATGAAGAACGGATTCGGATGAACCGGGTTGGAAGCGGTGAGAAGGCATATCAGAAATTGAAATACCTGAAAGATCAGGGAAAGTTCACGCTCAGCATGGATCTGATCTATAATTACGCCGGGCAGACATTAGATGATCTAAGGCGGGATCTGGAGAGCATCCAAGAGCTTGAGCTGGATGGATTTTCTATGTATTCTCTAATCGATATGAAGGGAAGCCGGATTGATTTGTCACAGGACCTTCGATCGGACGAGATGATGTTTCGTGAAATTGCAGAAACTATGGAAGCAGCAGGATATTCGTTCCTGGAACTCACCAAGATGGTAAAGGGTGACCAATACCGCTATATCATGAATCGCCATCGCGCGGCGGATACTCTGCCTCTCGGCGCAGGGGCCGGCGGATCCGTGAATCATCTGATGATGATGAACGAGATCAATCTGGATAAATACCGGGAGAGTGTCGAACACTTTGACACACGAAAGGGAATGCTGTTCCGACCGGAATACGATGAGATCACCCGATTCAAAGGCGATATCCAGACCCTGTTCCTTCCGGGAAATGAAACATTATATCGAGATCAGCAGAAATACCAGAGATACAGGCAGCAGCTTATGGATGAGGGATATGTAAAATTTTGTAATGATAAATATAAGCTCACAGATAAGGGCGTTTTCTGGGGAAATACGATATCACGGGAATTGTCGGATATGATTTAGTAACTTGTTTCTCTCTATCATCAATGTTAAACTGTAATATAAGGATGAACAGCTCCAGTATAACAGTCCATGGAATATTGCCGCCAATTTCTCTGTAGACATGAGCTTTTCAGCGGAAGATATCGCGTCAATGCTTTTGGAATATGAGAGTGATCATAAAACCGGTATGAATATCACGGAAGTCAGATCGGCGTGGACACGAGAAGGTATTGTGGAAGCGGTAAGAGTGGTATTGATGCATCCCAGTACGCTGTTCGATGACATGATCAAACATTTGCCGAGTATCCGGAATTGGGCCGCATACTGCAGAATATTCTGTTTAACGGACAGACTTATCCTTTTACTGTCTATGATCCTTCTGTGAATGGCGGCCGTATGTTTGGGTTTATTACAGAAGAAGATGGAAATACTGCCGTTTCAAACCGGATCTTTGAGATTGTAGTGTAAAAAAGTGTAGATCCGAAGTTCTAAGACGGTAATCTAGAATTTCGGATCTATTATTTTGGATAATTATGTATTTTCTTTTACAGGCCATTGATAATCTTCAGATAGTCCTGACGTTGATCTACAATGGCATAAATTATAACAGTTTTCTCTGCCTCATCTATTTTATAGAAGATAAGATCCCTTTCACATATCAAAACTCTGTATCCCTGACGGCGCAAGGCCATATAACGGGGACTAGCACCCTTCTGTGGAGTATCCCCTACTAGAAGGATCTGCTTTTCGATTTTCTCCAGTTTCTCGAGGGCGACATTCACCCCGAAGTTTTCAGCAATAGAGAGAATTATCTGATGAAGTCCGTCATCTGCGGTATCGGTTCTCTGAACTTTATATTTTGTCATGATCATTTACCTTCAGGAGTTTCCTGAGATCATCAAAGGTATCTTGGATTGGTGCAACTCTATTGTTGTTCACATCATCTTCAGCTTCAGCAAGAATTTCTAAGAGTTCAATGCGGGATTTCATCCTTCTATATTCCTCATAACCGAGAGACACGGTATCTCCACGACCGTTTACTGTAATGATTACGGCCTCATTTTCTTCTCTGCATTGCCGGGAAATTTCGCTATAGTGGTTTCTTAAATCAGCTGATGGTCTTATAGTTTCTTGTAATGACCGCATGAAAACACCTCCTTTATAGGCAGATTATATCATAATTTGCATATCGCGTAAACTCAGAATTTTTAAATTTTCATAAGCCTCTCTGCTCATAAAACATCAGTCAATCTCATGGGAGATCAAAACAGGTAAAAAAGTAAGAACGAGCAGAGGTGTATATGCTTTTACTTTCCGCCTCGGACAATAGTAAAAAAGTCAAGGTAAACATTTACAACATAATTAGAGTATGATAATATTGAATTGATAAATTTAAATATAGTTTTAAGAAAAAAAAGAAGGTTCATATGAAAAAAATAAAAAATTGTTCAATATTTTACTTCCGATTATGTACGGGTATGTACGTTATGTAAATTTGAATTATGCAAATTGGGGAGATAAAAGAAACGAGTTATAATGGCTAGAAAGAAAATAGGAATAATTATATTGCTTATATTGTCTTTATGTATGCTCTTTGTGCATATCTTGAATCTATATAATGAGCATAATTATTCAAACGATGAGAATTCTTATTCAACAAGAGTAGGGGAAAGCGATGATACACATTGGTGGAATAATACGGGTGAGATATTACAGATTAACTCCAGAGAAAAATCCATTATACTACGGGTGATCAAAGCGAATGATTATATTGAGTGTGATACAGAATGGATTTTAGATTGCTCCAAACCACAGATTTCAATAAGTGATTTAAAACCGGGTGATCATATTACATTTTATTATTTTCGAAAAAATATAGATAATAATAAAATAAAAGTGGAAACAATTGAGAAAGCTTAATTATTGAGATGAAGATCGGAATGCAAAACTTAGTAAATCCGACAGTCTAAAGGTGTATTCTAGAATGTCGGATTTATTATGTGTGCCCGGCGCCGCTTTGTGAATCCCTCAATATGATGGGTCAATAACAATGTGAAATGAACCAAAAGAGGATAATATGAACTGGGTAGAATATGTAGAAAAACCATTTCATACTGTGCCCTTTCTTTCCATTATATAACAACATAAAGGGGAGAGCGAATATCATCATCCACTGGTAACTTCCGTGAAGTAGATTGGGGTTCATCTGCATGGGTTGAATTCCTATAATTACTTCCAGAAGATACAGTAAGAAATCAGATATTATTTCGCCCAAAAAGTTAAGGGTTCCGATTTTTCCGAGAACCACAGGAATAATCGGATATGCCATTAAGAAGGTATAAATTGAAACACCAAGACTATAGCTTACAGATAATATAATTTTGCTATCTTGAAAAAAATATATTATCAGACCAGCTGTAACATATACCAGGCCGCCATCCAGGGCAAAGATACTTCCCATGAGTGCCGGTAACAAATAAATAAAAAACTCTTCTGAGTAAGAGTTGCTTTGAAAAATAATAATAGCATTAATAATACAGACTAAAATCTGATAGATGATATAAGCACATATAATCCATTTATAGTTCTTGATATTTCTTTTTCTCAACTCAAAGATGTAAATTAGCAGGCAGATAGAAAACAAGGTTCGAATGAAGTTCAGTTCAGATTGGGAGTATGCCTGGAAGATAGCTATTAGAATTCCAAAAATATATAAACGAAGAAGGTATCTAGTCTTGGAATGGGTATGTTTCATGCCTTGAACAGCGCAAAAAATAAAAAGTGGAGCAGATATTCTTCCCAGCCAGTGGAAATGCCAGAGGAACATTTAAGTTTATGAACCTCTGGTAATTCTTGTCTTGGGAAAATAATTGGAGGATAATCATAAGATAGTAAACTCAAAAAAGTAACGTTTTCAAAAGTCTCTCTTCTCATAAAACAGCAGTGCGACCTTACGCGAGATCCATATTGCCAGCATCCAGATCAGTATCGCTGCGGATATGGAAAGGGCGCGGTTCTCAGCAATCCAGGAAGTAACAGGAGCTACAGCGTCTTTTAAATAGCGGGAGATCAATACCAGCAGAAACGCCAGAACAATCAGTGGTGTATATGCCTTTACTTTTCCCTTTGCATATCCCAGTTTGAAGAATACAGGAAGCTGCATCAAATTAAAAAAACTGAGGACGAAGAACAGGATCAGCGTCATGAACAAGGCTTCTTTTGGTTCATTCGACTTATGCAGGAAAAGAGGAATCAAAAGTGCCGAAGCATAGGCAAGGATGCCGAAGCAGAGATTCAGTAAGAGTATGAACAAGTACCGTCCGGTGACAACCGAGTTTCGCGAGATTGACAGGGAGACATATAGCTCATCGATGTCACATTTATCTCCCGCCGCAAAACAGTAAGAGCTGAAGATAAAGCCGTACATCATAAAAATGGCAATCGGGGTCGTGCTGGACTCGATCGTAAAAAGTGATGAGGCGGCCAGCATGATAACTAGATTTTTAATACTCAGATAAGGGCGCAGTGTCACATAATCCAACTTTAAAAACGATAGAGTTTTATTCATTGCTTTTTCCCTCCTTGTTCATGAATACAATAATCTCATCAAGTGTAATCGGCTCCGTTAACAGACGATCCGGCAGTTTTGGGATATCGGAAGTCCTTACCATTGCCTCGAATCCTGTACTGTATTCTCGTGTGCCGATCAGAAGCTTTTTCTGGTCTTTACTGATTTCCGGAAGGCTTCCTTTGACAAGAGAGTAGGTTTCCAGCAGTTCATCTTTTGTCCCGGTGTAAATGATTTCGCCGTTCAGAATAAAGGTAATATAGTCCGCAATCCGCTCAAGGTCTGAAGTGATATGCGTGGAAAAAAGAACACTGTTGTTCTCGTCTGTCACAAATTCACTGAGCAGATCACAGAGCTCCTCACGGGCGACGGGATCCAGCCCGCTGGTTGGCTCATCTAAGATCAGAAAGCTGGCGCGATGAGAGAGGGCAACAGAAATCATGAGTTTGACTTTCATTCCACGGGAGAGATCTTTCAGCTTCTTCTTCTGATCGATCGAAAACTTTCTAAGCAGGGACTTATAGTGTCCCTTGTCCCAGTGCGGGTAAAAAGGCGCAACGGCCGCTTCGATATCGGATGCGTTCCAGTCTTCAACAAAGAAGGGTGAATCCATCACGATGCCGATCTGTTCGTTGAAGTGACTGTTTTTACCATGAACAGGAGTTCCAAACAAGTTGATATCTCCTCCGGAAATGTTAAGCATTCCGAGAATGGCTTTGATCGTTGTTGTCTTTCCGGCGCCGTTCGGGCCGATAAATCCCATGATATATCCCTTCGGTATCTTGAAAGAAACATTTTTCACGGAGAAATGTTCATAGTGTTTTTCCAGGTTCTTAACCTCTAATACATATTCCATCTTTTACTCCTCTTCCTTATATAATAGATTCAACATTTGGATGATCTCTTCCCTTGTGACGCCCCCGGCCTTTGCTGTGACGATTGCGTCATTTAAGGATAGTTCAATTTTTCTAAGTGTATTTTCGCGTGTCATCTCCTTATTCTGCGGCAGAACATAGCTTCCCTTGCCCTGCACACTGGTGATGAATCCTTCCGCTTCCAGGTCGTTGTAGGCCCGGGTGGTTGTGATGACACTGATTTTCAGATCCCTCGCAAGCTGACGGATGGAAGGCAGCATGTCACCGTCAGTCAGACTTCCGGAGAAGACTGCCTCCTTGATCTGCGATTTAATCTGTTCATAGATCGGCAGTTCCGATCGGTTCGATACGATAATTTTCATTTGATATCAAAGAAATCCTTTCGTAAGAATAGCAACTGTATATATACATATATATACAGTATAAACACTTGAGAGGATTTGTCAAGAAAAATTTCTGGAATACAGGACAAAAAGACATGGCTTCTCACTTCTCACGTGGGCATGAAACGCAGGAGCTTTTGACCCTGGCATCATATATTTTTTAAAGCATATACTGGATTAGGCTGATGATTTAATTCTTGACACGAAATTCAAAGTCGAGTACACTAACATCAGTGATCGTGTTGCAGATGCTTGTGGGGCTTGCAACCTGGGGAGGATCTGAGGGTCCTCTCCAATTTTGTTTCTGGAGAATTGTATATAAACGATATAGTTATTATTTTTTAGTCAGTGAAAATTGATGTGGTAAGGAGATGAATGGATATGGAACTTTATGCGGACAGGTATAATTTTACGCCCGAAGAAAATCGACGCTTTGCACGGTCGAATTTTATCAAGTTAGTGCATACCAATGCTCGTTTTGAGGGGGTTAATACAACTCTGCCACAAACGCAAACGATCATGGACGGTATGAGCGTTGCAGGTGTGCCAGTGGAAGATGTTTTAACGATTGTTAATTTAAAACGTGGCTGGCAGTATGTAACGACTCAATCTGGAACCTTAAGCTTGTCAATGGAAAAGCAAATCAATAAAGTAGTGGCTGCTGAAGACGCCTTAGTTCCTGGCGACTTACAACAGGAACAAACATTCTTACAACAAATATTGGCTGATTTACAGACAAGTACGACTGATAAAGCCTTGACGGTTATGTACCTTAATATGCGTCAACAAATTTTTTGGGACGGTAACAAACGAACTGCCACTTTAAGCGCCAATAAAATCATGATTGACGGTGGTGCTGGGCTAATCAATGTGCCCTTAGACAGGTGGGACAAATGGAATGAGTTAATCGCTGATTATTATCGCACCAATGATATGACAAAAGTTAAACAGTGGACGTATGATAATGCAATTCAAGGCTTAGACGTTCGAAAAAATTAACAGATTATATTATAATACCCCCCTGGATCGCTAAGAAAATTAGCAGTACAGGGGTTTTGTGCGTGACTGGTTTTGAGAATACGCAGGCAACTGGTTATGTGACTGCATATCACGGTGTTTGCTGGGAAACACTATGACCGGAGGTGTATCATTATGTTCTCAAGAAAATCAGTGATCAGCTTCGGGATGGTCGCGATCCCGATAGCGATGCTCACAGCGACACAAGATCACGATATCCATTTTAATCAGCTGCATAAGGAAGACAACAGCCGGATCCGCTATAAGAAAACCTGTGCACACTGCGGAAAAGAACTGACATCGAAGGATATCGTGAAGGGTTACCAATATGACAAGGATCAGTTTGTCGTAGTTACCGATGAGGAAATCGAAAAGATTAAGACAGAGAAGGAAAAGTCAATTCAAATCCTTCATTTTGCAAATCTGAATCAGATTTCGCCTGTCTATTATGAGAAGACGTATCAGGTCGTTCCGGGAACCGGAGGAGAGAAGGCATTTGAACTCTTACGGGCTGCTTTGATGGCAGAGCAGAAGATCGCAATCGGAAAGACGGTGATGGGGACGAAAGATACTTTAATGGCGATCATCCCCAGGGAAAATGGGATGCTGTTATCCACGATGTATTATGCGGATGAGGTAAAAGAACTTCAAAAGTCCTATGACAGGCCGGAAGTCTCTGATCAGGAGCTTAAGATGGCGAAGACATTGATCGATTCGATGGATACGCCCTTTGAACCCTCAAAGTATAAGGATGAATACCAGGCGAAACTGCGGGATCTGATTGAAACCAAGATTTCCGGGAAAGAAGTGGCTGCACCACCGGATGAAGGCCCTTCTAAGGTGATTGACCTGATGGAAGCGTTAAAGGCAAGCGTTGCAGAGGCGAAAAAGGAAAAAGAAACGGCATAAGAAAGACCTGGATTTGGATAAATACACTGAGTGTGATAACCTGTGTATGACAGGGAGGTTTGCTATGGATAAAACCAATGAATACCAGAAGAAGAGAAACTTTGACCGTTCTTATGAGCCTGAAAGTGAAACCGGGCGTTCGACAAGAGCTCATGTGGATGGTCTCAGATTTGTAGTTCAGCATCATATGGCGAGTCATGATCATTATGACTTTCGCCTGGAATGGGATGGCGTTCTGCTCTCCTGGGCGGTGCCAAAAGGACCTTCCTATGATACACGTGATAAGCGGCTTGCGGTTCATGTGGAAGATCATCCTTTTGAGTATCGGAACTTTGAGGGCACCATTCCAAAGGGTGAATATGGCGGCGGAACAGTCATGCTCTGGGATGAGGGATTCTGGGAGCCACGGGAAGATATGGAACAGGGCCTTTTAAGTGGTCAGCTGAAAATGAATCTGAAGGGAACACGTCTGAAGGGAAAGTGGGCCCTGATTCGGATGAAGGGAAAGAAAGAACAGAAGTCCGAAAGTAAACGAAAGCCGGATAACTGGCTCTTAATAAAGGAAAAAGACGAGTATGCCGGCATGGATTTTCAACTTTCGGATTTCACTACAAGCGTAAGAACAGGCAGAACGATGGCACAGATCGAGGAGGGAACCGAAGAGAAGATAACCAAAAACCCTTTTCAATATACGAAAGTTCAGCTTGCCAGACTCGCACATCAAATACCGGAAGAAAAAGGCTGGCTGTATGAGATGAAGTATGACGGTTACCGGATTGTGGCATTTGCTGAAGGAAACCATGTCCGTCTGATGACAAGAAACGGTGTGGATGCAACCGGGCGCTTTTCTGATATTGCACAGTCCATTGTAAGTCTTGCTGAAGGCAGGGCCATGGTTCTGGACGGAGAGATGACAGTGACAGATTCGAAAGGCAAGACTGATTTTCAGGCACTTCAGGATTATATGAGGGATAAAAAACATAAAAAACTAACTTATATTGTATTTGACCTTCTTGCCTTAGACGGCGAGGATATCAGGAATCAGCCACTTTCAAAAAGGAAGGAAAAACTTGAAAAACTGCTTGAACAGGCACCGGGAAATCTATACTACAGCCGTCATGTTAAGGATATGGGAAATGAGAGTTTTGCCGCTGCCGAGAAACTGGGAATGGAAGGTATTGTAGGCAAAAGAGAGGATTCCGTCTACAGCGGAACAAGAAATGGTGACTGGATGAAGGTGAAGTGTGTGAAGCGACAGGAGTTTGTGATTGGCGGATATGCGGTCCGTAACGACAGCCCGAGAGGAATCAGCTCGCTGCTGTTAGGTGCTTATCAGGAGGATCGCTTGATTTATACTGGCCGGGTGGGGACCGGATTGAAGGAAGAGGATATAAAGAAGCTTCTACAGGAGTTTTCGACGATAAAAAGAAAAGATTCTCCATTTCAATCTGCCCCGGAGAACAGATCAGGAGAGAGCGTAACGTGGGTAAAACCGGAACTGATTGCAGAAGTTAAATTTGCTCAGTGGACCAAAGAACACATTCTGCGTCATGCAAGTTTTCTTGGGCTGCGTACGGATAAAGACCCGCTTTCTGTTCGTATAAAGATACAAGATGAACAGGTGGATACTTCAAGTGAAGAGCAGACTGCCGTACGGAAAGAGGCCGGGGGTGTAACAATCACCCATCCGGATAAGCTGATGTTCGAGGAAGACCATATTTCAAAGGGAGAGATGGCCGAATACTATACGAAAGTATCGAAAAGAATGCTTCCCTATGTAAGCGGAAGACTTTTAAGCCTGGTGTGCTGTCCGAAAGGAATCACACAGACGAGTTTTTTCAAGAAACATCCGGCATCGGCTGATAAAGAGAGTCCGGTACTTCATATCACTGAAAATGACGGAGATGAATCTGATTATCTGTATATTGATGACTTACATGATCTTATCCTTCAGGTACAGAACAATGCGGTTGAGTTTCACACTTGGGGAAGCAGGGTCAATAACCTGGAAAAACCGGATATAATGGTATTTGATTTGGATCCGGATGAGGGAATGGATCTTGCACGTGTGCGTCAGGGTGTATTGGATGTCAAAAAGATTCTGGATGATCTTTCCCTTACCTCTTACCTGAAAACCAGCGGAGGAAAGGGATACCATATCGTTGTCCCCTTTCAGACCGGTGCCAGCTGGGAAGCGTTTTCGGATTTTGCACGAAAGACTGCCGAGGTTCTGGAGAAGAAATGGCCGGATCGCTATACCAGTAATGTCAGGAAGGCAAAGAGAAAAGGCAGGATTTTTATCGACTGGATTCGTAATGGGAGAGGTGCCACAAGTGTTGCGCCCTATTCAATTCGTGCCAGAAAAGGGGCCAGAATATCGATGCCGATTCCATGGGATGAGTTAGATGACGTAAAACCAAATGGGATCACGATGGAAGAAGCACTCAGGAGACTGAAAGATCCGAATCCCTGGGAAGGGTTTTATGAAAACAGCCAGAGACTGAACACATAACTTCCAAAAAACAGCGCTGTTTTTTGTTGAGTATAGCGATTGCCTACACCTTCTGATTATGATAAAGTTAATATATAGTTGTGTCAAAAACAGAAAGGACAATTGCTATTATGCATGTAAAACAAGAGATAAGTCTGAAAAAAGTACAGGAAGATGCGGAGAATAATTTCCGGGAGGGGTTTTTCTGCTGTGAGGCGCTTGTATCCGCAATCAAAGATAATTTTGAGCTGGATGTCCCGGATCAGGTAATCGCCATGGCTTCCGGTATGGCTGTCGGCGCCGGTCATTCGGGATGTATGTGCGGGGCCTTAAACGGCGGGATTCTCATACTGGGACTGTTTTTCGGAAGGACCGAGAAAAAGGGACCGAAAGATCCTCAGGTAGTAAAGTGTATGGAACTGACAAACGAACTGCACGACTGGTTTCAGAAAGAAAACGGGAAGAATGCGGTCTGTTGCCGGATTCTGACCAGGGGATTCGATATGAGCAAAGGTGAACACAAAGAACAATGTATTCATTTCACAGGCATGTGTGCATGGAAGACTGCTCAGATTATCGTGCGGGAACTTGGCCTTACAAATCTGGATGAACAGAAGACGCTGCAGGAGGCTTGATTTATATTATGAAGAACTTAATTAAAAAAGTCCCCCTGCCGATTTGTGGTGTGGCCCTTGGGACAGCTGCGCTTGGAAATCTTCTGCAGAGCTATTCGGAAGGAGTCCGTTATCTATGCGGAATTATTGCCGGAATCTTTCTTCTGTTGTTTCTGCTGAAGATGATATTTTTCACGGACAGTGTGAAAAAAGATCTGGAGAATCCAATCATGGCGAGCGTTGCAGGAACATTTCCCATGGCTCTGATGCTGCTCAGCGTTTATATCAGGCCATGGGCGGGACAGGCCGCATTTATTGTGTGGATTGTGGCAATCCTGTTACATATTGCACTGATCGTTTACTTTACGGTGAAGTTTATCTGCAGGCTGCAGATGCCGAAAGTTTATGCCAGCTACTTTATCGTATATGTCGGGATTGTCGTGGCATCTATTACGGCACCGGCCTATGAAAAAACCGGAATCGGAACCGCGGCATTCTGGTTTGGATTTCTTACACTGATTGCACTGCTGGTACTTGTGACAATCCGATATGTGAAGTATCCGGAGATTCCGGATCCCGCAAAACCATTGATCTGTATCTATGCCGCGCCGGCAAGCCTTTGTGTGGCAGGGTATATTCAGTCGGTGGCTGTAAAATCCTACGGATTTCTGATCGCAATGTATGTGCTGGCATCTGTTCTGTACATAGTTTCGTTGATCAAAGCGGTTACTTATTTGAAGGTTCCTTTTTATCCGAGCATTGCGGCATTTACATTCCCCTTTGTGATCAGCGCGATTGCATCGAAACAATTGATGGCATGTCTGATAAAGATGGGGCGCCCGATTCCGGCATTGAAGTATATAGTCCCGGTTGAAACTGTAATTGCAGTAGTACTGGTTATATATACAATTGTGCGGTATCTGAGATTTCTGTTTCAGAAAGAGTCATGAGATCTTTTGAGCGTATAATTTGAATGAGATTGAGGCATGAGAGTTGTAACTTTCATGCCTCAATTTTTTAATGTGCAATATAGATATCATTATATCATTAATCGCCATAAATTCACAAAAAATATGATAAAATATATGGAATATTGAATATGATATATAATTGTGCTATAGTAAAAGCTATAAAATGGCGAGGGGTTGGATACATATGAAAAAAAACTTCAAATCGCTGCGGGGAATGCTGACAGTTACAATTCTGGCTGTTGCAGCTGCATCTGTGGGGATCGGCTATCTGGTACAAAATTATATGGATTCTGCAAAGAAAAAAGTCTACGTGATGCAGAAGGAATCAACAGAGACATATCTTGAGGATGTGGATGAAAAACTGAGCAGTTATATGACGGCAATGGGGGTTGTATCCATGAATAAAGAGCTGCGCGATCATATTTATCGTGATGACCTCACTCGTCAGGATATGGTTTCTGTCGGAAATGACCTGTCCCGGAGGATCCGCGAGGTGACATTTTTTCTGTATCAGCCCGGAGAAGTGATCAGTCACAGACTTTATACACACTTGCCTGCGGACGGATATTTTTTCTGGGACCTGGATGAAGTAAGGAATGAAGCATGGTATTTAAAACTTCACGACGGTGCACCTGTCTGGTGGTACGAATATTCCGATCTCACCTCGACGAATCAGCTGACTATCGCAAACCGGATCAGCAGCTATAGTTCCAGTGGCGAGACAGATGAGAATGATTACTGTGCACAGTCAATCACGATTGATACGTCGAGTATATTCCGGCCTCTGTCGGATACAGACGGCGGTCTTTTTGTCATCGACCGTCCGAGCGGACAAATCGTGTATAACACATTCAAAGAAGAGAATAAAGAGGTAGAGAAAATTTATCAGGAAATCCGAAATGGTAAGGATATTCCGAGAGAGATCAGCATTACTGTCAGAGGAAAGAAGGAAAAAATCCGTGTTCTGACAGGAGAAGTTAATCAGATTGATGCTAAGATCGTATTCCTGTTCAACGCCAGAAAAATGAATAAGAGCAGAGAATTATATAAGATTTACGGGACAATTCTGCTTTTGGCATTGCTGATGGTGCGCCTTTTAATTTCCATTAAGAATGAGTATCGTGCAAGACTGCAGAGTGTGACAGCACGAGAGCAGGCACTGATGTCCTGCATTAACCCTCATTTTCTCTATAATACCCTGAATACAGTCTCTGCCATGGCCGGTATGGAAGACGCAGATTCAACGGTAAAGATGGTTGACGCTCTTTCCGATATGTTCCGGTATTCTTCAGATATCACCAGGATGACAGTGACACTGAAAGATGAATTAAAGAATGTATCTGATTATCTGTATATCCAGAATATCCGTTATCAAAGAATGTTTACCTATAAGCTTGAAGTTCCCGATGAACTTCAAGGTTGTACGCTGCCAAAGCTGATTTTGCAGCCGGTAGTGGAGAATGCGTTTAAGCATGGATTCCGGAATCATATGGCAGACCGGGAACGATTCATTCATATCCGTGCCAGAAAAGAGAAGCAGAAACTTTTGATCGCCATACAGGATAATGGCGAGGGAATTTCTGCAGAAGAGCTGAAAAAGATCAAAGAGACACTTCAGGCGCATGTAAAAGAAGATGATCAGGGAAATAGTAAAAAAGGACATATCGGTCTTAAGAATGTTCACGCAAGAATAAGGATGCAATATAAAGGAGACTATGGATTAGAGATTAACAGTGACGGGAAAGGCAAAGGTGTCTGTGTGACGCTGCATCTTCCTTTTTTCAAGGGAAAGGGGATTTGAAATATGTTGGGTGTATTGGTTGTTGACGATGAGAAACTGGCCTGCGTTGATATTTTGTATAAAGTCAGCAGAAGCGGCCTGGAGTTTAAGTGGATTATGGAGGCTTCTTCGGGGGAGGACGCGCTTTTGAATATTAAAAGATATCGTCCGGATCTTCTGATCACAGACATTGCGATGGGTGAGATGAATGGAATAGATTTGGTGAGAGAGGCAAAGAAGCAGATGCCGGATATGGATGCAGTTCTGGTATCCGGATATTCTGAGTTTCATCTGGCAAGAGACGCCATTTCTCTGGGAGTTGCAGATTATCTTTTAAAGCCTGTCAGACAGGAGGAGCTTACAAAGACTTTGATGAGGGTGCTGGATCGGAGGGCAGATCGTGCGTCAGAATATACGAAAAGGCCGGGAACCGCTTTAAATGATCGCCTGGAGGCTCAGCTGACTGCCTTCCTATGTGGGATGAGAGGAAACCTGGGGTTTGGAGAGCAGGAACTCTTTCCGACAGGGGCCGGGTACTATCAGATTGGAATTGTCAGAATAAGAGGAAAAGCATCCGACAGAAGGGAAAAGATGAACCGGATGAGGTGTCTTGAAAAGCTTAGTACGCCATGGACAGCTTATTTTCCTGATCCTGCATCAGTAAGCCAGACGGTGCTGATTTGTTCGGCGCAAAATAAACCAGAGTTGAAGAACAAAGTAGAAGAGTTGTTTGAAAAAATGAAGTGTAAGACAAAGGATACGATGGTGGCCGGCATGTCCTCTGCCGGAGAAGGTGTCACAAGTTCCATGTTAAATCAGGCCCGGCAGACACTGGATCTTCGCTTTTCACGGAAGGAAGAACAAAAACACTACAGCCGGATCTATTATTGGGAAGATTTTCAGTCTTATGGGTCTGAATTATTGCCGGAGGAAGAGATCAGACTGCTTCGAAGACTTTTGAAATCCGGTGATGTGAAGAAAGCACTGAATGTTGTCAGGGAAATCTTTGAAGATGATTCCAGTATACATATCCGCATGGTTTATACAGAGCTTATGAGAATACTGGCACGTGTCTGCATGAAAAATTCCGGAGGAAAAGTTCTTTCACTGCTCGGAACCCAGTACATGTCAGGGGCGATTATAGATGAATTCGAGGACCGTGAGGAATTGGTTGAAAGCCTGTGCAGGACTATAACGCTGGCAATGAAAGAGTGGAATACGGATGCGACGGATATGCATTCTATCGTGCACCATGTAAAACAATATATCGATGATAACTTCTCTCTGGAAGACATAGGAACAAACTATCTGGCCAAAGAGTTCTGTATTTCAGAAGGCTATCTCTCCACTTCATTTAACAGGGAATATGAGATATCACTGTCAAAATATATTACGAAGCTGAGAATCAACTATGCCAAGAAGCTGTTGAAGGAAACACAGCTTGGAATCTGTGAGGTGGCAAAAGAATGCGGATTTCGAAGTATCAGTTACTTTATGCGGAGGTTCAAGGAATGTGTGGGAGTTACTGCAAATGAATTCAGAACATCATAAGTAAATGATTTTGACAAAACGTTCCTCTTTCTGCGGATGTATGGCTGGCTTTATGCACTAATTATGAAAGAAATGAAAAAAGTACATAGGCGTAATGAGAAAAGTACATATACATTAGTTCTGATTTAACCTAATATAATGGACAGGATAACTAATAAACGAGAATAGGAGGGAGACATATATGTCAAACACAAGTTCAACTGTGCGCAGAGCCCGGCGGCCATCCGGAAAAGTCTGGAGAGATATCAAGAGGCACAAGGTTCTTTATCTTTTTATTCTGCCCTGTGTGATTTCACTTTTGGTATTTAACTATTATCCGATGTATGGAGCGCTGCTGGCGTTCAAGAACTACGACTACAGCCTTGGAATCATGGGAAGCCCCTGGGCGGGACTTGCTAATTTCAGAGAATTTCTGCATTCGCCTGATTTCTGGACTGTCATGAAGAACACAGTCGTGATCAGTGGCTTAAAACTTCTCTTTGGTTTTCCGGCGCCGATTATTCTGGCACTGCTCTTAAATGAGATAAAAAACGGAAAGAAATTCAAGAAAACCGTTCAGACGATGAGCTATCTTCCAAACTTTGTTTCATGGGTCGTTGTTGTCAGTCTTCTGACCGTGATCTTCACGCCATACGGCGGCATTGTGAATGATATTCGCGGAAAATTAGGAAAAGAGGCAATCTTCTTCATGGGAGAGAAAAAGTATTTTTATCCCATGGTAGTTCTCTCTGACATCTGGAAGAACGCCGGGTGGGGGTCAATCGTCTATCTCTCCGCGCTTTCCGGTGTGGACCAGGAGCTTTATGAGGCGGCAATGATAGACGGAGCAGGGCATCTGAAATGTACCTGGCACATCACGTTACCGTCTATAAAGGGCACAATTGGGATTATGTTTATCTTTGCCGTAGGCGGGATACTGAACGCCGGATTTGACCAGATTCTGTTATTGCAGCAGCCTGCGAACAATCAGATTTCAGAGATCCTCGATACCTTCGTATTGAAGACGGGTCTCAGCTACGGAAGATTCGAATATGCGACGGCCATAGGGCTTTTTAAATCGTTATTTGCATTTATACTCATGATGATTACAAATACAGTTTCTAAAAAGCTTACGGAAGTCAGTATCTTTTGAAGATGTAAAGAAAGGAAGGTTTGTCGATGAAAATAAAAGAATCAAAATCCCGAAAGGTATTTATGGTTTTCAACTACATATTTCTTGGCCTTTTTGGATTTATCACCTTTTATCCATTCTGGTATGTACTCGTTGCTTCGTTTAATACAGGCAGGGACTTTGCAAAAGGAGGAGTCTATCTATGGCCCCGTGCATTTACACTGGAGAACTATGCACAGGCATTCAAAGATGTCCGAATCTTCACTTCCCTGGGCATATCTGTCGCGAGGACAATTCTGGGCCTTGTGATCGGATTGTTTCTGACGGCACTGATTGCATATGCATTAAGCGTAAAGACACTGCCGGGAAGAACATTTTTTACATTCTTTTTTTACTTTACTTCTATCTTCAGCGGCGGCATGATTCCTTACTATATGCTTCTTCGGGATCTTGGCCTGACAAGAAGTTTCTGGCTGTACGTAATCCCGGGAATCTATAGCTTTTTCAATTTTCTGCTGCTGCGAACGTATTTTGACAACATACCGCAGGAACTTCGGGAGTCAGCGCGGATCGACGGAGCCGGTGACGTGACGATATTGTTCAGGATTTATTTTCCGCTAGCAAAGCCGGTGCTTGCAACTCTGGCGCTGTTCATCGGTGTGGGACAGTGGAATGACTGGTTTACAGGTGCATATTATCAGAGTAATGCGGATCTTTATCCGGCGGCGACTCTGCTGCAGAAGTTATTAAATGAAGCGACCGTGTCTTCTACAATCAAGGCCGGGCAGGAGACGAGTATGAACGCAATGACAAGTTATACATCACAGTCACTGCAGATGGCGTTTGTGATGTTACTTACGATGCCAATTGTCGTGGTTTATCCATTTCTTCAGAAATATTATGTGAAGGGGGTCATGATCGGATCCGTCAAGGGCTGATCATGGCGGGAAAAATCAGGACTGAATCATTAAATTTATCAAAGGCATAGGAAAGGAGAGAATATGAAACGAAGATTGTTAAGTATCATACTTGCAGGTGTAACCGCTGTCACACTGCTTCCCGGCTGTGGAGGCGGAGGTGAAGCGGCAAAATCGGCCGGAGGGCAGGCAAAGTCAAAAAGTACGGCGAAAAGCGGCCCCCAGAAATTTGATGACGTGAAGCTGAAGATGCTGGTCTGCTGGAACGGAGGATTTAAGACTGCCGCCGACCAGTACAACAACGTTGTGGCAAAGAAGATCAGGGAGAAGACCGGGGTCACCGTTGAGTTTGAAGGCATTATGATGAATGAGGACGAGAAGCTGAATCTGATGTTCGCATCCGGAGATATGCCGGATATGATTAATGTTCCCTACTGGGGTGGTGACAGCGGAACAACTGCGATCGTGAAGAAGGCAGCCAAAGAAGGAAGACTGCTTCCTATTGAAGATTCGCTGCCGAATTATCCGAATCTGAAGAATTCATATGATGTGGGAATCGTCTCTCAGTCTTATCTTGAAAATGATCTGGACTATAAAGAATTCGATGGGCACAGGTATATACTTCCGCAAGAGACACCCGGTGATCTGGCAGATGCAACCAACTGGGGGTATGGCGTTTTCGTGAGAGGTGATGTACCGGAAGAACTGGGTGTAGATCCGACGTCGGTCAAAACATCAGATGATTTGTATAATTTTATGAAAAAAGCAAAAGAGCATGGGTTCAAAGATGTAAATGGTAATAACTGTATGGTTGCTACGACCTTCCATGACGGCTGGGATTATTCCCGCTACACAGAAAGCTTCAGCGCAAAGAAATTAACGGATTATGAAAAGGGGGAAGATGGCAAGATCGAATATACACCGCTGACCGAAGGATGGGTTGATCGCGGCCTGTTTACATGGAAACTGGTGAATGAAGGCCTGCTTGACGTAGAATGTTTTAAGCACTCTGATTCTCAGGCGGAGGAAAAAGTCGGAAACGGAACCGCACTCTTTGCGGCTTCACAATATAGTCCGGTGATCAAAGCGACACAAACTACGGGGCTGTATAATTCGCATCCGGAGATGCGTTATGTGCCTGTTGGTCCCATGAATTACAACGACGGAACTCCATTAAAACAGTATGAGCAGGAAGGGCGTCAGGGATCTCCCGGGATTATTTTCCCGACAAGCTGTTCAAATCTGGAGGCAGCATTGACTTATCTGGATTACGTAAACAGCGAAGAGGGAGCGCTTCTGTGCCAATATGGTGTGGAAGGAGATACGTATGAGTTGAATGATGCGGGTCAGCCTCGCCTGAAACCGGAAATCCTTGAGAAAAAGAAAGCGGGAGACCAGGGGATAGAGGTCGAACTTCGTGACAAAGGAATTGGATATATCCTGGGACGTACTCTTCAGGCAGATAAAAAGGTGACCTGGTGGGGTGAAGCCAATGCCGGGGATGCGGATTCTGAGCCGCCCGAGTTGACGGAATACAAGAAAGCAAGGCCGGTGGAACAGATCAAAGGCTACCCGATCGATGGTCTTGCACTTGGATATAAAGACTATGAAAAAGTGAAAAAGTTCGCCTTCGAGGGTACGACACAGGAGGATTACAAGCAGAGGGCTTATTTTGCAAAGACCGAAGATGAGGCGAGATCCATCCTCGAAGACTATCAGAAATATCTTCTGACTCAGGAGAACGGAATCTTTAAGGACTTCATGGAATATGTCAATAAATGTGCCGAGTCCAGAGATGATGTGCTGATCTGAAAACGTGAATGATTATCATAGGGGGGTCAAATTTATTTGACCCCCTCATTGCTTAACAGATGTTAACTTTCTTTGTACGGAGATTCTTATGGAATATAAAAGCAAAAGAAGGATTAGTCTGCTTGTGCTGGAACAAGGAAGGCTTGCTGCGATTATATTGGCGTTATTTAGATTGGCGACAGGAATTGCCCTGCCATTGACCGCCTATGTATTCCAGGAACTAATTGATGAAATTATCTCATCTTTTCAGGCGAACAATGCAGGAATGACCATGATCGGTTCGTTGTTCATGATTTCGGGTATTTATGTTTTTCAGGCGGTGGAAGAACCTGTTGAGGGATATTGTGATTTCCTTTTGAGACAACGGCTTAATTACTGGTTTGATTCTAACAATATTGAAAAGATTTCGAGACTTGAATACTCTCATTTTGAAAACAGTGGGGATCTGGATCTAATCAATCGCATGGATGGCTCCGCAGGAAATGCAGCAGTAGATCTGTATGAGAATATCATGGATCTGATTTCTGGCGTAATTAAGATTGCAGGTACGTTCATTCTGCTGCTGAATTATAACATCATCGTATCTGTAGTGGTTGTCCTGTTAGCTGTTCCGATTATGTTTATAGCGTCGAAATACGGGAAAGAAATCCATGCCTGGTATCAGAAGAACAGCAAAAGCCGCCGGCGACTGGAGTATTTCTCCTCCGTCTTTACGGATAGAACGACCTCACTTGAGTTAAAAGAATATAATCATTATGAATATCTGAAATCGACATTGAGTGAACAATTTAAAGACCTGAGAATGAAGGATTTTAAACTGCAGATGAAAGCATGGAAAAATACAATTCTTTCAGGACTTTTGTTGAATCTTGGAATTGCTTGAAAACCGTACTGGAATTATCATTACTCACCGCATTGCTATTGCATCACTGGCTGATCGCATTATATTGCTGGACGATGGAGAAATCACCGAAGAAGGAACCAACGAGGAATTGATGGCGATGAACGGGGAATACTGTACGATGTTTGAGGCACAGGCTGGATTGTATAAATAGAGAATGCCTTGATGAGGAGATAGGTATGCTTAAATTTAATTTTGTTAAAAGTGTATGTGATCAACAATTAAAGTTTGCAGTTATTATTGCACGATATAAAGGAAAATGGGTTTTATGTAAACATAGAGAACGTGATACATTAGAATTTCCAGGTGGACATCGAGAGGAAAATGAGACGATTGAAGATACTGCCAGAAGAGAATTGTATGAGGAATCTGGTGCTATAAAATACATATTACATGAAGTAGGGGCCTACTCAATTGTAGGATTTGATGGAGTAGTGAATAACAAAAAGGAAAATTTTGGCATGCTATTTACTGCTGAAATTAAAGAATTTGATCGTATACCGGAGGGTTTTGAGATCGAGAGAATTGAATTTTACGATGATTTAACTAAAATTGACTGGACATATCCTGAAATTCAAAGAAAACTGTTAGATATATATAGATTACAGAATGCAAGGAAAGGAGAATCACAATGGCTTATGTAAGAGGACGCGAACAGGAACTGACCGGATATCAGGAGCGCGAGCACTGGCAGCCTAATATTGATCTGCAGTGTGATTTTGTGATGGTTTACGGCATTGATGATGATATGCCAGAGCGTGTGAAGGAATATAAAGACAAGGGATATAGGGTCCATCTTATGACCGGGATCTCGTGGGGTGAATATCAGGATTATCTGTATGGCAAATTCGACGGGAGAAATCACTGGGATGAGAGCCAGATGGACCGTAGTGGAAATCATATTAAACACGGGAAAGAAGTGCCATATATGAGTCCGTCGGTTTCCTTTGCCGAATATCTGACGGAGAAACTGAAAAAAGCAGTGGATGCCGGCGTGGAGGCGATCCATATGGAAGAACCGGAGTTCTGGGACCGGGGCGGTTATTCTACTGCATTTCAAAGGGAATATCTTTTGTATTATAAAGAATCCTGGCAGGCACCCGACAGCTGTCTGGACGCGAGGTATAAGTGCTCGAAACTGAAAGCTTATCTCTATGCACGAACGCTTGAAGCGCTGGGAAATGCTTTAAAGGAATACGCACTTGTGACCTATAAAAGAGTTTTGCGTTTCTACGTGCCGACACACAGTCTGTTGAATTATACACAGTGGAAGATTATCAGTCCGGAGGGAAAACTGATTGAAATTCCCTGTGTGGATGGATATATCGCACAGGTCTGGACGGGAACCAGCCGCTCCGCTAACGTGTATGAGGGCGTGGTGAAAGAGAGGACATTCGAGACGGCATATCTGGAATATGGAATAATGCAGGAGCTTGTGAAAGGCACGGGAAGACAGATGTGGTTTCTTCATGATCCGATTGAAGATAGTCCGGAATATACATGGGAGGATTACCGGAGAAATTACCTGAAGACAGTCACGGCATCACTTCTTCATCCGGGTGTATCCCATTATGAGATCTGCCCCTGGCCAAAAAGAGTGTTCGACGGGGTGTTTCCAAGGAAAGCCGGGCTTGCCGGCGGAACGATACCGACGGACAGGATGGAAGGAGCGAAGGAAATACCCAAGTCTTATGCTACCCTGCTCGCCGGCATGATTCAGATGCTCGGCGATATGGATCAGGAGGAATATGAATTTGATGGATTTACAGAAAAAGTCGGAATCCTGATGGCGGATTCCGGACTTTACCAGAGAAGTTTTCCGGATGGGATCATAAAAGATGAAAAAGACACGGAGCTGGAACAGAAACTGGAAGATCTGACAAGAAGAATGCATGAAGGAGAAGACTGCACGGAAGAGAGTCGCAGGCTCATGGGGGAGATTGCAGACGATGAGAACCTACTTCGCGCTTTTATCGCCGGCGGAACATTTCCCCAGTTTTATGGCATGGCACTGCCTCTTTTAAAGTATGGACTTCCTGTCCGGCCGGCACTCCTCGACAATATCAGAAGATATCCGGATTACTTTGACGGCTATCGGATGCTTGTATTGAGTTATGAGTACATGAAGCCGGAATCGCCGGATGTCAATCATGCACTTGCCTCCTGGGTAAAGGAAGGAGGGATCCTTGTCTATATCGGAGATGACAGGGATCCCTATCATGAAATGGATGCCTGGTGGAACCGAAACCCCAAAGCACCCTATCAGACTCCCGCACAGCACCTGTTCCTCTCGCTGGGACTGCCACAGGATCCGGAAGAAAAGATCTACCGGTCGGGACAGGGAAAGGTGATGATCCGGAAAGCGGCACCGGCAGAGCTCTGCCTGAACCGGGAATATACATGCAGGTATCGTTCCGGGATCAAACAACTCCTGTCTGATGCAGGGTGCGACTGGAAGTATACAAACTGTTTGGCACTTCACAGAGGACCTTATCTGATTGCGGATGCAATGGATGAAACAGACCTGAAAGATGAAACAACTTTTGAAGGCCTTTATTCCGACATGCTGACATCGGATTATCGGGTGATTCAAAAGAAAAGCCTGCAGCAGGGTGAGAATACGATCCTCTTTGACTATGGAAAGATAAAGGATGAGGAATGGAGAATCATCGGAACTTCTGCAAGGGTGTTATCACTTGATAAGAGAGAAGACGGCTTTACTGTGAGGGTAAAAGCTGCCGATAGGATGAAAGTATTTACCAGGATCCGTCTTCCCAGACCTGTGGAAGCAATAGAGATCACAGTTATATCGGGTCAAAAGACACAGGTGAGCCACAGCTGGGATGAACGGACACGAACCGAACTCTTTACCTATGACAGTGAAAACCAGGAATTGGAGATTTGCGGGAGTTTCTGATGGGGTTAATTTCATCGTGCCAGGTACAGCTTCCGGGTACCTGGCACATTCCCTTTTGTCACATATATTATACAATAAACGTGACACATTACAATAGGTATTATCCCCGGAACATGAAAAGTATATGATCGATACAAATATTTTAATAAAAAGTTTATAGATGATGCCTTGACATAGAGACCGTAACAGACCTATAATGATTGCGAACAATTTAATTGATAAAAATTGTTTAGGAGGTCTTATTATGTCAGTTTATGATTACGAATACACTTCAATTGAGAAGAAACCGGTCAAGATGTCTGAGTATGAGGGAAAGGTGCTGCTGATTGTAAATACTGCAAGTAAATGTGGCTTTACCCCGCAGTATAAGGGCCTTGAGGAATTATATAAAAAATACAAAGATCAGGGATTTGAAGTGATCGGTTTTCCTTGTAATCAGTTTATGGGACAGGAACCGGGAGATGAAAAGGATATCTCCGAATTCTGTTCTGTACGATATGGGGTTACTTTCCCTCTGTCCGGTAAAGTAGAAGTACGTGAAGAGAATGCGATTCCGCTCTATAAGTACCTGACCTCACAAAAAGGCTTTAAAGGTCTTGGAAAAGGTGTTAAGGCAAAGGGCATGGAGCTTATGCTCAAGGGAAGATATAAAGACGGATATACCGATGATCAGATCAAATGGAACTTCACAAAATTTCTCATCGACCGCAGGGGAAATGTAGTAGACCGCTTTGAGCCGACAGTGGAACCGAAAGATATTGCTTCTGATATAGAAAAACTGCTGTAATTACCGAGATTCAAAAAAAGGTCATGGTATCACTACAGTGAAATAATGGTGTTGGGGTCAAAAGTAATTTGACCCCTTATGATACACGGATTGTTACG
>ENA-UOOI01000292-UOOI01000292.1-fermentation-metagenome-genome-assembly--contig:-NODE-292-length-64575-cov-8.612182_pt1 | contig 64575 bp, 63 predicted proteins | sample MGYA00245779_ERZ724027 | MGnify/ENA primary metagenome ERZ724027 (study PRJEB28704, sample SAMN03018318) | fermentation metagenome | biome: anthropogenic terrestrial biome; feature: soil; material...
CATTGGGTTTCTCTCCTTTTGTGAATGTCTTGACACCATTCATTTTACCGGAGTTCCAATGGCTTTTCTATGCCTTCTTTTAAATTGCGAACTTCATTGTACTCTATCATTTCACCGGGGATGACTGCCGGCCGCTGAACGGCAGCTGTCATATTCCAAAAATATCCGAATGATATTTCGCCTGAAAGGTCAATTGTTTATCCGAAAAGATATAGAATATAAATCATACAATTCATACTTTTCATACTGATATGCGCCAAAGGAGGGCAGTCGATGGCGAATTCAAAAGGGAGATATGCCTGGACGGTCAAGGTCGGGGAAAAAGGCCAGATCGTGATTCCCAAAGAGGCAAGGGAGGTGTTCGGCATCCGCCCGGGAGACACGCTGATTCTGCTGGGCGACGAAAAGCTCGGCATTGCCATTCCGCCGAAAAAAACTTTTGAACAGCTCTCAAAGACCGTATTTTCGGGTAAAATACACGAAAAAGGAGCGGAGGAATCGTAATGTCCGGGGAAGTTATGGAAAGAAAAATTTATCTTGACAATATCCGCACTTTCACCGTCCTGCTGGTTGTCGTCTACCATGTTGCGTATTTATTCAACAGCGCAGGAGTTCCAAGCAATCTTCCCATCCGGGGAATTCCCGGGGTTGACGGTCTCTGTTATTTTGTCTATCCCTGGTTTATGTGTCTGCTGTTTCTGACCGCCGGGATCAGCGCCAGATATTCCCTGCAAAGGCGGGATGACAAACGGTTTGCGAAAGAAAGGACGCAAAAACTGATGGTTCCATTTTTCGGCGGCGTCTTTCTGCTTGCCTGGGTCATCGGGTGGGTGAACAGCCATTATGTGGATATGTTCGGCGGGCGTGCCGTTCCCGGTTTTGTCCGGTATCTCGTGTACTGCCTCAGCATCGGTCCGCTCTGGTTCCTTCTGGAACTGTTCGCCGCCTCGATGATCCTGCTGCTCCTGCGCAAAGCCGACCGGAAGGACCGGCTTTGGCAATCGGCGGGCAGATGCGGTCTGCCGTTTTTGATTCTGTTGGTTTTGCCGGTGTGGGGATCCTCATTTCTTCTGAACGTCCCGGTCGTGACCGTTTTTCGGAACGGGATCTATTGGTTCCTGTTTTTGCTGGGATATTTCGTGTTTTCCCATAAGGAAGTGCTTGTGAAAATCAAAAAGGCGGCTGTTCCGCTTCTTGCCGTCGCCGTTGTTTTGGGCTGCGCGGAAGTCGTATTTTTCTGGGGAGAAAATTACACCTTGGATGCCTGCCTGCAGCATCCCCTGACCAACCTGTATGCATGGATGATGATTCTGGCAATCCTGGGATGCGCGCAGAAATGGCTGGATTTTGAAACACCTTTCACAAAGTACCTGAAAAAGCGGAGCTTTGCGATCTATGTGAGCCATTATCCGATCCTGTCGGCGGCGGCGTATTTCCTGGTGACCCGGTTCCATCCGCCGATGCCGGCGGTTTATCCGATCCTGCTGGGATCCGTTTTCTTCTTGACAATTCTTTTCTGCGAAGCGGTCGACAGGATCCCGGTCGTCCGCTACCTGCTGTTCGGCAAAAAACGCGCCGTCGATCCCTGACGAATCCAACGATTGCCACCATTCCGGCATGTCCGGGCGAAGCGAAGGCAAGCATATCGCCGATCACCCCGCGCATATAAATTGCGCGGGGTGATCGATTTTGAATGTAAAAAAAGATGAAATTTCCGGCAACGCGCTCCCGATTGCCGTTTTGATCCTTTGCTGCATCGCTTTTCTGTTGCTTTCCTATCTTTCCTATGATCGGATCGGCCGGTTCGCCTCCACGCTGGCGGACGAAGCGCCGCGCACCGTCGTCCTCGACGCGGGGCACGGCGGGGAAGACGGCGGAGCCTCCGGCAAATCCGGCGTGCCGGAAAAACAGATCAATCTCGCAATTACAAAAGATCTGGAGCAGCTGCTGACCGCTTCCGGATATCGGGTCGTAATGACGAGGGAGGACGACACGGCGACGGCCGACGACGACCTTGACAGCATCCGGAAACGGAAAACGAGCGATTTGCACAACCGGCTGAAGCTGATCGAAAAACAGGGAAGCTGCATCTTCATCAGCATCCATCAGAATTTTTTCCCGCAGAGCCAATATGACGGAACACAGATTTTCTATTCGACAAACAACGGTAAAAGCAAGGATCTGGCGGAGGATATCCGCGCCCGGGTCGTCGGCCTGCTGCAAAAAGACAACAGACGGCAGACGAAGCCAGCCACCAGCTCCATTTATCTGCTGTGGCAGGCAAAGGTTCCGGCCGTTCTCGTGGAATGCGGCTTTCTGTCCAACGCGGCGGAGGAAAGCAAGCTGAATCGTCCGGATTATCAGAGACAGATCGCGTTCGCCGTCTACTGCGGATTTCTGGATTATTGCGCCGGCGTCAGGCAGCCGGCTTGAATCCGGGGGCGCGATCGGGTATAATGGACCCAAACGAAACGGACGGTGAATCCAGTGGCTCCAAAAGCAAAAAGCGTCTATATCTGTTCCGAATGCGGCTTTGAATCCGCCAAATGGTACGGCAAATGCCCCGGATGCGGGCAGTGGAACACCATGCGGGAGGAAATCGCCGAAAGGACTCCCGGAAAATCGGCGGGGCAGGGGAGGGCGCGGGGCGCGGGGACCGGAGCGCGTGCCGTGTCGCTTTCCGAACTGTCGGCGTCCGAAGAGGAACGGTACCACACCGGCATGGGCGAGCTCGACCGGGTGCTGGGCGGCGGCATCGTCAAAGGGTCGCTGGTTCTGGTCAGCGGGGAACCCGGCATCGGCAAATCGACCATTCTGCTGCAAATCTGCCAGCATCTGGGGCAGTCGATGAAAATTCTCTATGTATCGGGGGAGGAATCGGGCCGGCAGATCAAGCTGAGGGCCGCCCGTCTCGGCGTGGACACCGAAAATCTCTATATTCTGACGGAAACGGACATTCAGTCGGTCATCGAGCAGATCCGGGAGCAAAAACCCGGCCTTGTGATGATCGATTCGATCCAGACCATGAATTTTACAGACCTGAATTCTTCGCCCGGCAGCGTCACACAGGTGCGGGAATGCACGAACGCCGTCATGCGGGCGGCAAAATCGCTGGAAATCCCCGTGCTGATCGTCGGCCACGTCAACAAGGACGGGGCCATCGCGGGGCCGAAGGTGCTGGAGCATATCGTCGACGCCGTCCTGTATTTCGAGGGCGACCGGCAGATGTCCTACCGGCTTTTGCGCGCGATCAAAAACCGGTACGGTTCGACCAACGAAATCGGCGTGTTCGAAATGGAGGAGGACGGCCTGCACCCGGTGGACAACCCTTCGCTCGCGATGCTCTCCGGCCGGCCGAGCCATGTTTCCGGGACCTGCGTCACCTGCGTCATGGAAGGGACCCGCCCGATCCTGGCGGAGGTGCAGGGCCTTGCCACGGCCTCCGGCTTCGGCACGCCGCGGCGGATGGCCACCGGCTTCGATTACAACCGCATGTCCCTGCTGCTCGCCGTGTTGGAAAATCGCGCCGGTTATTTTTTTTCCAACCTCGACGCTTATGTAAACGTTGTGGGGGGACTGCGCCTGGACGAGCCGGCCTGTGATCTGGCGGTGGCGCTTTCGCTGATTTCCAGCCTGAAAAACGCGCCGATCGACGACGGCGCGATTGTATTCGGCGAAATCGGGCTGGCGGGCGAGCTGCGCTCCGTCACGCACGTCGACGCCCGCATCAGCGAAGCAAAGCGGCTCGGCTTCAGGACCTGCATCCTGCCGTATCACAGCCTGAAACGGACCCGGACAAAATGGGAGGGCATCCGGCTGATCGGCGCTAAAAATGTGAAGGAGGCGTTTGAGGCCGCGACCGGCTGACGTCGTCCGGGGAGCGGGGCGTAACCTTGATGCAGTGCACGCATCCGTCGCCCGTGTAATTGGTAATGGGGGAGGGCGTTTCCAGCGTGCAATAGCCGTCCTGCTGATAGACGCAGTCCACATCGCACTGAATCATACTCATCACGTTCACCTCGATCATTATTCTGGTGAACTTCGATGGAATTTATTCGCCGTATCCTGAAATTGTCCTTATATTTTCGAACTCCCATCACAAAATAACTCCGGATCATACTCAGGATGGGGGAATAAAAATGAAGCGGTACGGAATTCTTTTCGCTGTGACGCTGATCGCGTCGGTTTCGATTCTGATCGCGGGGCAGGTTGCGAAAAATTCGATTCCAAAGGTCGAGTTGATTCGGCTCGATCCGATTTCCGAGGAGGAATCGGTCGTCTGCACGGGAAAGGTGGAGTCGATTTCGAACGGCGACGTGTATGCGCCGGCCAATGCAATCGTCAAACAGGTTTATGTAAAAGAAGGGGACCGGGTTTCCGCCGGTCAGACGCTGATGACCGTATCCGTTTCATCCGCGGCGGACGGCACGCAGGAAGCACAGGAAACCTACGGATCTTATTTTTCTTCTTCCTCCGCTTCCTCCGCGCCTTTTTCTTCCGGAGATTTTTCGCAGCAGCCGCAAACGGCGCAGGTCCAGACGCTGACCGCCCCCGTGAGCGGATCGGTGTCCTCCCTGTCCGTGACGGGACCAGGCTATTATGTGGACCCGAGCAAGCCCGCGGTCGAAATCATGGACAGCGCGGGGCTCCGAATACGTCTGAATGTGAACGAATCCCAGGTCGCGGGGATCCAAACCGGACAGAAAGCCGAAATCACCGGCGTCGGTTTCAAAAACACGACCTATTCCGGCGAGGTCAAAGAAATTTCTTCGGAAGCGAAAGAGCTGACGACGACGGCCGGCCAGGAAACCGTGGTGGAGGTGCTGGTCAGCGTCGACCAGCCGGGCGGCGATATTAAGCCTGGATTTACCGCAAAGGCGAAAATCGTCACCGCAAGCGATGCTTCCGTGCTGGTGGCGCCCTACGGAGCGGTGCAGGCCGACAAAGACGGGAATGAATATGTGCTGCGCGTCATCGGCGGGAAAACCGCGAAAACCTATATCAAAACGGGACGGGAGTTCAACAGCGGGTTCGAGGTCAAAAACGGGCTGTCCGCCGGGGAATGGATCGTCTCGGATCCGGAATCGGTCCAGGAGGGCGAGCGCGTGCTCGCGACGTTCCGGAAAGCGGGGCCTGCGGCATGATCGATTATCTGAAAGCCGCCTTCCGCAATCTGGGCCGGAAACGGACCCGGACCGCCCTGACCGTCCTCGGAATCTCGATCGGCGTCGCATCCATCATCGTGATCTCCAACATCAGCCAGTGCGGGACGGACACGCTGAATACGGAACTGGACAGTTTGGGGCTCAGCGGCATTTCGATCTCCTCGAACCAGAACGGAAACGGACAGAGCGCATCCCTGACGGAGGAAGACCTCGATTCCATCCGGAAAATCGGCCAGGTCGAACAGGTTTCCCCCCTGATGGTCGAGGATACGGACATCACCCTGCGGGACGGGCGGGAAAACGCCCTCCTCTGGGGGATCGATTCCGGAACGAGCGACATTGTTTCGCTGCAGGTGCTTTACGGCCGGCTGTTCAGCCAGAAGGAAATTCGGACGGGCGCCAACGTCTGCCTGGTCGACGAAGCCCTTTCCCGGTCCGCATACGGCAGGAGCAATATCATCGGCAAGGAACTTTCGCTGCGGTGCGGCGGCGTGGAACAGCCTTTTACCGTGGTCGGCATCATCAAAACCGGATCCGGGCTGCTGCAGAACCTGATCGGGGAATATATCCCGACTTTTATCTATGTTCCGTATACCACCGTCCAATCGGCCGCCGGGCGGGAGGATTTCGATGAAATCGCCGTGAAAATACATCCGGGCGACAGCGCGGACGGCATCGGAAAGAGGATCGTCAATCTTCTGGACCGGAGCAAGGGGACCAACGGCGCCTTTGTTTCAAGCAATCTTGCAAAGCAGAAGGACGGCCTGATGCGGATTCTGGATATCGTCACGCTGGTGCTTTCGGCCGTCGGCGCCATTTCAATGTTGGTCGCGAGCCTGAGCATTATGACGGTGATGCTGGTTTCCGTCCATGAACGGACGCGGGAAATCGGGATCAAGAAAGCGCTGGGCGCGACCCGGGGCGCAATCATGCTGGAATTTCTTGCCGAGGCCGTGCTGCTCTCTCTGGTCGGCTGTCTGTTCGGGCTGGGAACCGGTTACCTGATTTCGTGCGCGGGAGCTGCTTATTTCCATGTCGCGCTCAGAATGCGTCTGGACATCATGCTGTTGGCCGCGGCTTTTTCGATCTGTTCCGGCATCGTTTTCGGCGTTTATCCGGCGTATCAGGCTTCGAAGCTCAAACCGGTCGACGCGCTGCGCCAGGAATGATTCGATTGCTTGCGGCGGCCGGAAAAAATAAAAAAAATAGAAACGGAAAAGGAGAGAGACGCTTGACCCGTGCTCTCTTTCATGATATAATTATACAAAATTAATATTTTGTATAATTTAGGTAGGGGGAAAACATGAATGAAGCCGGAACTTCTCGCGCAGGCCCCGCCGGCGATCCGGGAATTCCTCGGTTATCTCGGAACCATCCGCGGCAAATCGCCGAAAACCGTCGAGGAATATTATCTGGACCTGAGGACTTTCTTCCGCTACGTCAAACTGCGCCGGGGTCTGGTTGCGCCCGGCACGGAGTTTGAAAAGATCGGGATCTCGGACGTGGGCCTCGACCTGATCCGGACCATTGATCTGACGCAGGTGTTCGAGTACATGAATTATCTGAGCACGGAGCGCGGCAACAGCCCCGTCACCCGCGCGCGGAAGGTTTCCAGCCTTCGGAGTTTTTTCCGGTACCTGACGAAGGCCGGAAAGCTGAAAGAAGATCCCGTTCAGGAGCTCGAGACGCCGAAGCAGAAAAAATCCCTTCCCAAGTACCTGACGCTCGAGCAAAGCCTGGATCTGCTGTCCAAGGTGGAGGGCAAAACTCGGGAACGGGATTTCTGCATTCTCGTTTTGTTTTTGAACTGCGGAATGCGGCTTTCGGAACTCGTCGGGCTGAATCTGACCGACCTTCATCCCGGCAGCTCCACGATCCGGATTACCGGCAAGGGCAACAAGGAACGCATCGTCTACCTCAACGAAGCCTGTCAGGACGCCATCCGGAGTTATCTGGCGGTCCGGCCGAAAGAGGGCCTGATCGACAGAAACGCGCTGTTCATCAGCGGACAGCGCAAGCGGATCAGCCCCAAAACAGTGCAGTATCTCGTCAAAAAATATCTCGCGCAGATCGACCTCGGCGGCCCGGGATATTCGGTCCACAAACTGCGCCATACGGCCGCGACGCTGATGTACCAGCACGGACATGTGGATATCCGGGTCCTCAAGGACATTCTCGGACATGCCAATTTGGGGACGACCGAAATCTACACGCATCTTTCCAGCGAGCAGATGGCGAAAGCATCGGAGGCCAATCCGCTCTCCCATGTGACGCGGCGGGCGGTTTCCGTGCAGGAGCAGAAAAAGCGGCAAAAAAAATAGAAGGAACGCTGAAGCGGCCGGCAAATACCGGCCGCTTCTTCTATCCCATTTTTGCCTTCGGATGGCATTGATTGTAGACTTCTTTGTAATGGTCGTTCAGCAAATGCACATAAATCTGTGTGGAAGAAATATCGGCGTGGCCGAGCATGGCCTGAATATCCTTTAATTCCGCTCCGTTTTCCAGCAGATGCAGCGCAAACGAATGGCGGAGCGTATAGGGCGTGATCTCCTTGACGATCCGCGCCTGCTCCGCATAGCTCTTTACGATTTTCCAAAATCCCTGCCGCGTCAGCCGGCGCCCGCTCAGATTGACAAAAAGGGCTTGTCCCCCCGCCGGCGTGATCATCTGGGAGCGCACCCGCAGGATATAGTCGGAAACGGCGCTGACCGCCGTGGGATAAACCGGAATGACGCGTTCCGACCGGCCGGTGCTGCAGCGCAGCATGCCGGTGCGCAGGTCGATGTTGTCCACGTCCAGATCCACCAATTCCGAAGCGCGGATTCCGGTCGCATACAACAGCTCGAGCATGGCCTTGTCCCTGCAGCCTTTCGGTTCCCGGATGTCCGGCTGCGACAGCAGCAGTTCGATTTCGTTTCCGTTCAGGATCTGGGGAAATTTTTTTTCGGCCTTTTCGAGCCGGATCCCTTTTGCGGGATTCGAAGCGGAAAGACCGCTTAGAACAAGATACCGATAAAAGCAGCGGATCGAAGCAACGTTGCGGATGATCGTCGCGTTGGATTTTTTGTTTCGTTTCAGGCTGTCGATGTAGGCATTCATCCCTTCCTGATCCACATCGGAAGGGTCCTCCGTTCCAATGCTCCGAAGATAGGCCAGAAACTGCTCGACATCCCGGACATAAGATTCCAGCGTGTTGGCGGACACCGCCTTCCGATGGATCAGGTAGTCGCTGAAATCCGAACAAAAATCCTTCATTGACGTTCTTTCCCCTCAAAATTTGTTAAAAAGAAAATAAACCGCCGAAACAGGCCGACAGCAAAAGATCTAAAAGCGCCGCAAAACAGGCGATCCCGAGCGCGGCGCCGAAATGCAGCGTATAGAGCCTGAGTTTTGGCCGGTTGACGGGCTTTGAGCCGCAGGAAGCCAACAGACGGGAGAAACCGATCCCCTCCCTTGCCGCAAACAGCACGGAAAGACAGCAAAAGAAAGCTCCGGGCAGAATCACCACCAAATTGAACAGGATCCCCATGCCGCCGTAAACCGCATAGAGATAACCGGACGTCAGTCCAAGCCCCACTCCGCGGAACAAAAGGATCAGCGGAATAAAAAACAACCCCCACATGGACAGCCCGCACAGAAAGCAGGCAAAGATAAATAAAAAGGCGGACGCAAAAGAAGCCGAAAAAATCGACAGAAACGAGGCGGTCGCCCTCGCTTTGAAATTTCCGGCAAACAGGAAATCGAGCCGTTCCAAAAGATCCGCGCCGGAATTCCTGGCAAAAACGGCGCCCGCCGCCATGCCGAAAAGAAAGATGAGCGCCAGCACCACCAGGTCCCAGTTCAGCCGCGCTGCTTTGATCATTTCGCGGCCGCACGGATGCGTCCTTTTCCGGAATCTGCGGGCAACGAAGATCACGCCGCTCATATCCGTCCATTCCCCCTCACGAAACACCTAACAAAATGTATGAGGGACAAACGGATTCTATGTTTCATTTCCCGGCGGTCCGCGGATTCCAAATCCGCCGCGCGGTTCGTTCCGGCCTTCTCAAGGTAACTTCTATACTAAACCATTTTTTATGTCAAATCAATACAAAAAATGCCAAGCCGCGCATTTTTATGCGATCCGCGTAAAACAGTGTCAAAAGTTTATGTAAACTCATGAATTTTATGTAAACCTGGCAAAAATGGGGTAATACGCACTTCATGAATAAATATACATTTTAAATTTTTACGTCATGCGGGCCGGCCCTGATCGGCAAGCGCGGCCTGCACCATGATCGCACATTCCAGCCTTTTTTTCTCCAGAGCGCAGGAAACGGCGTGCGGTTTGCGGATCTCCCCCTCGTACTGCAGGTTGTTGGCGTTGCAGCCGCCGCTGCAGTAAAATTTCGCCCAGCAGTTTTTGCATTCCGGTTTGGAGTAAACGTTGGTGAGGGCGAAACGTTCCTTCATTTTCTCGTCCAGGCTGCCGTCCAGCACGCTCCCCATCTTCCACTCGGTCCGCCCGACAAACTGGTGGCAGGGATAGATGTCTCCGTTCGGGGTCACCGCGACGTATTCGTTTCCGCAGCTGCATCCGCGCAGCCGCTTGATCGCGCACGGTCCCTGGTTCAGGTCGATCATGAAGTGAAAAAAATCGAACCCCTTCCCTTCCCGGCTGCGCTCGATGATGAAATCGGAAAGCGTCTCGTATTCCTCGAAAATCCGGGGAAGGTCGTCCTCTTTGACGGAATAGTCGAGCCGCTCCTCCGAAACGACCGGCTCGACGGAGATCTCGTTGAAGCCGAGGTCCAGCAGATGCCGGATATCGTTTGTAAAATCCAGATTGTACCGGGTGAACGTTCCGCGGATATAGTAGTCCTTGTCGCGGCTCCGGCGGGCGACCAGCTTTTGGAATTTCGGCAGGACGTCGTCGTAACTGCCGGTGCCGTCCACACGGACGCGCAGCCGGTCGTGGACGCCTTTCCGCCCGTCGAACGACAGGATGCAGTTCGACATCTCCCGGTTGATGAAGTCGATTTTATCGTCGCTCAACAGGATCCCGTTCGTCGTGATGGTGAAGCGGAATTTTTTTTTGTGTTTTGCTTCCAGACCGCGCGCGTACGCGACGGTCTTTTTGACGACGTCGAAGTTCATCAGCGGTTCGCCGCCAAAAAAATCGACCTCCAGATTCCGGCGGCCGGCCGACTTTTCGATCAGGAAATCAACGGCGCTTTTCGCCACGCCGAACGGCATCAGCATTCTGCCTCCGCCGAAATCCCCCTGCGCGGCAAAGCAGTATTTGCAGCGCAGGTTGCAGTCGTGGGCGACATTCAGGCACATGGACTTGATCGGCGCGCCCCGGAGCATCGAGGCATAGCGCCCGTATTCGTCCGGAGAGAACAACTGTCCTTTTCGATAGAGCTCCCGAATTTCCCCGTAGGACTCCCGAAGCGTCCGGGCGTCGTAACGGCCCCGCAGGGCCGCAAGCATCGTTTCGGGCGGATCTTCCGGAACGTTTCCGTCCAGGTAATCCAGCATTTCGAACGGCGCGTCGTCGAAGAGGTGCACGGCCCCGCTGTTCGTGTCCAATACGATGTGATAACCGTTCAGGGTATAACCGTGAATCATTTGAATTTCTCCATCCGAACAAAATTTAAGGGACAGAATCCTGTCCCTTCGCTTCGTGTATTTTTTGGAAAAGGCCCCTCTACCGGTCGGCGTTTTCGCACTTTTGATTGGAAACCGTGCAGGAAGTTTTGCAGGCCGACTGGCAGGAAGCCTGGCATTCGCCGCAGCCGCCCTTCGCCGCGCTCTCCCTTAAGTTCGCCTGATTCAGCGTTTTGATGTGTTTCAATTGAAAGCCTCCGTTTCCCACTTGAAATTTCGATCTCAATTATTATAGCACGGAACGGGAAATAGTCAAAATTTATGTTTGATTTTCGTCCTTTTGCTGACGCCCGCAAAGCCGCCGAGAGCCCCGGCAAGCACCATGACGAGAAGTCTGGTCCCCGGAACGGCCGGGTCGTTCGCCTTGCTCGAAACGGCCAGCCCGCAGAGCAGGAACAGCGCGAACAGCAGCAGCCCCGCCGCCGCCCCGAACAGAAGCCCGCGCCGTTTGGACAGCTTTGCCGCCGTGAATCCGGCCAGAAACGCGCTGAGGACGGATGCGGCGATGACCAGCGGGGACAGCAGCCCCTGCGGCAGATTTTCGGCCGAAACGAACACAAACGAGAAAATTCCCAACAGAACAGCGCAGAACGCGGCGCCCGCAACAGTGCCGAAAACGACGGCGCGAAACGTTTTCAGTACGGGCCCTCCGTTGATTGCCTTCGAATTTTTGATTGTAACCGCCCCCTCCAAAATCCTCTCTAATAGGTATTCGGAAAGGGCGGTCGATATTCCTGCGGATCGAGCTTATTCGGCCTTTTCGTGGACGGTATCGACACTGCCGATCGCCCATTTTTTAATCCGCATTTTCGCGCGGTCCGTACCGGTTTCGATCACCAGCGTGTCGGAATCTTCCCGGATGCCGACCACCCGGCCGACAATGCCGCCGATCGTCGTAACATCGTCGCCGATCTGGACACTGCGGCGCATCTGCTCTTCTTTTTTCTTCTTCTTCTGCTGCGGACGCATGAGCAGAAAATAAAAGATGGCGATGATGGCCACCATATAGAGCATCGTCATCCACAGGTTGTCCCCGCCCCCGGATGCGGCCGTTTTGTCTAACAGCAAAAAATTCATAAAAACACGACACCTCCATTTGATGGTTTGATTATATCAGTTAAAGCCCGGACATGCAAGATTTTCTCAGATCCTGCGGTTTAATTTTTCCGAATTTTCGGAAAAATACTCCTCAAAAGTCCCGCCGTCGAGCGCGGCGCGGATCTCCTCGAAAAAATGGTTGTAAAAATAGATGTTGTGCATGACGCAAAGCCGCATCGCCAGCATTTCGCCGCTCTTGAACAAATGGTGGAGATAGGCGCGCGAAAAATTGCGGCAGACAGGGCAGCCGCATTCCGGATCCAGCGGGGCGTCATCCAGCTCGTACTTCTTGTTGAAAAGATTGCGCCGCCCCTGCTTTGTGAACACATGGCCGTGGCGCGCGTTGCGCGTGGGCAGGACGCAGTCGAACAGATCCACCCCGCGCCGGACGGCCTCCAGAATATTTTCCGGCGTGCCGACGCCCATCAGGTACCTGGGCTTGTCCGCCGGCATCCAGGGTTCGACGGCCCCGATGATCCGGTACATCGTTTCGCTGTCCTCCCCCACCGCAAGGCCGCCGATCGCGTAGCCGTCCAGATCGAGTTCCCGGATGCGCTTCATGCAGTCGACGCGCAGATCCTCGTAGGTGCTGCCCTGGTTGATCCCGAACAGCATCTGGCGCGGGTTCGGGACGTCCGGCTCCGCTTTGAGCCGGTCCATCTCCGCCTTGGAGCGGACCAGCCACCGGACGGTCCGGTCGCAGGACGCCCTGGCGTAATCGTAGTCCGCGGGGTTCCGCACGCATTCGTCGAACGCCATCGCGATCGTGGAGGCGAGGTTCGACTGGATCCTCATGCTTTCCTCCGGCCCCATGAAGATCTTGTGCCCGTCGATGTGGGAGGAAAACGTGACGCCCTCCTCCCGGACGTCCCGCAGCTTTGCGAGCGAAAACACCTGAAAGCCGCCGCTGTCGGTCAGGATCGGGCCGTCCCATCTGGTGAAGCGGCCGAGGCCGCCGAGCTTGCGGACGATTTCATCCCCCGGGCGCAGATGGAGATGATAGGTGTTGCAGAGCTGCACCTGGCATTTGAGTTCTTTCAGGTCCAGCGCGGAAACAGCTCCTTTGATCGCGCCGCAGGTCGCGACGTTCATAAACGCCGGGGTCTGAATGGTTCCGTGCGGCGTGACGAATTCCCCGCGCCTCGCCTTTCCGGTCCGTTTGATCAGCCGATACATGGTTTGCCGCCTTTACGATTGATTTAATAGATGAACATCGCGTCTCCGAAACTGAAAAAACGGTATTTCTCCTGTACGGCGACACGGTACGCGCGCATGATGTGTTCGTAGCCGGCCAGCGCGGAGACCAGCATGATCAGCGTGCTTTCCGGCAGGTGAAAGTTCGTGATCAGCCCGTCCAGCGCTTTGAACTTGTAGCCGGGATAAATAAAAATATCCGTCCATCCGGCGCTTTCCCGGACGCATCCCTCTTTGGCTGCGACGGCTTCCAGCGTGCGGCAGCTTGTGGTGCCGACGGCGATCACGCGGCCGCCGTTCCGTTTGGTCCGGTTGATGAGGTCCGCCGCTTTTTTCGGGAGGTAATAGTGCTCGGCGTGCATTTTGTGGTCGGTGATTTTTTCCGCCGTAACGGGCCGGAACGTTCCGAGGCCGACGTGCAGCGTGACGAAAGCGAGCCCGACGCCCTTGTCCCGCAGCTTTTGGAGCAGCCCGGGCGTAAAGTGGAGCCCGGCGGTCGGGGCGGCGGCCGAGCCGACCTCCCTGGAATAAACGGTCTGATAGCGTTCGTTGTCCGAAAGTCCCTTTTTGATATAGTGCGGAAGGGGCATCTGTCCGATCCGATCCAGGATTTCATAGAAATTCCCGTCGCAGGTAAAACGCGCCAGGCGGTTGCCGCCTTCGATGATTTCCAGGATCTCCGCGTGGAGCAGGCCGTCCCCGAACGTAAAGGTCGTTCTTGGCTTCGCGCGTCTCCCCGGTCCGGTCAGCACTTCCCACACGTCGTCCTCCCGGTGCGTCAGCAGCAGAAACTCCACCTTTGCCCCGGTGCCGTCCCGGACGCCGTACAGGCGCGCCGGAAGAACGCGGGAATCGTTCAGCACAAGACAGTCGCCGGGGTTCAGGCAGTCCACAATATCGTAAAAATGCCGGTGGGCAATTTCGCCGCTTTCTTTGTTCAGGGTCATCAGACGGGAGGAATCTCTCGGTTCCAGCGGCGTCTGAGCGATCAACTCCTTTGGAAGGTCATAGGAAAAGTCTTTCGTTTTCAGGTCGTTCAAATCCAGTTGCATTTTGACGCTCCCATCTCTCGCAATCAAGTACCAGTTGTTTATTATAAATAAATTGACAAGTAAGTGCAACCCGTGTTATTATAATTTCAGTTACGTTCGGATAGAGGAGCGAATTTCAAGAGTAGTGAAAGCGAGGCCGCCAGTGCCGCAGACCTTTCGTGAAAGGGAAAATCGCCGAAGGGGACACTTGCGGCGGAGTGTCCGCCTGGTTGTCATGCGAACAGCAGGGCGACTGTCATCAGCAGGCTGATGGAGAGCTATCGATGTTTTGGGACGGAAGCGGTTCCGTCCGGATCAAAATCGATTTCTCGAATTTTTTCTGCGGATGACCGGTTTTAAACCGGCTTTTTTCTTACGCGGATCTTTTTTGATCGATTTCCGTTTCACCCGTCATATTGATACAGTAGGAGGCCTTGTTAGCATGAAGAACTATCGAGTCGGAATCATCGGGGCGACCGGCATGGTCGGCCAGCGTTTCGCAACTCTGCTGGAAAATCATCCGTGGTTTACCGTAACCGCTCTGGCGGCGAGCGAACGGTCCGCGGGGAAAACCTACCGGGAAGCGGTCGGGAAACGCTGGCTGATGAAGACCCCCATGCCCAAAAGCATGGAAAACCTGATGATCTTCGACGCGGAAAAGGACGTTTCAGAAATAACCTCCCGGGTCGATTTCGTTTTCTGCGCGGTCAACATGGAAAAACAGAAAACCCGGGAGCTGGAGGAACGGTACGCCAAGGCGGAATGCCCCGTGGTTTCCAACAACAGCGCGAACCGCCTGGTGCCGGACGTCCCGATGCTGATTCCGGAAATCAACGCTTCCCACGCGGAGGTGATCCCGTTTCAGCGCAGGCGGCTCGGCACCAGGCGCGGCTTCATCGCCGTAAAGCCGAACTGCTCCATCCAGTCTTACGTCCCCGCCGTCACGCCGCTGCTGGACCTCGGGGTGACCAGGGTCCTCGCCTGCACCTACCAGGCGATTTCCGGCGCCGGAAAAACGTTCGACACCTGGCCGGAAATGAGGGACAACGTGATCCCGTTCATCGGCGGCGAAGAGGGAAAATCCGAAAACGAACCGATGAAAATCTGGGGCCGTGTCGAAAACGGCGCAATCGTCAACGCGGCCGTGCCGGACATTACGACGCAGTGCCTGCGCGTCCCCGTGAGCGACGGACATACCGCGGCCGTATTCCTCTCCTATCAAAAGAAAATTCCGCTCGAGGAAATCATCCGTCGCTGGGAAACCTTCCGCGCGGAGCCGCAGGAGCTGAACCTGCCGAGCGCGCCGAAAAAATTCCTGTATTATTTCCGGGAGGACGACCGTCCCCAGACCAGGCTGGACCGCAATCTGGAAAACGGGATGGCAATTTCGATCGGCCGCCTGCGCCCGGACAGCCAGTACGACGTCAAGTTCGTCTGCCTGTCCCACAACACGTTGCGCGGCGCGGCGGGCGGCGGGGTTCTGATGGCGGAATATCTCTGCGCGAAAGGTTATATGGATTAACGTTGGGATCATATGTGATTAGGAGGGTTGTTTCGTTATGAAAAGGATCGTTTTCACAGGCTCCGGCGTTGCGCTGGTCACTCCGATGAAGCGGGACGGTTCCGTCAACTATGACATGCTGGACCGTCTGGTCGATTTTCATCTCCAAAACGGGACCCAGGCCATCGTCGCCTGCGCCACGACCGGGGAATCGCCGGTCCTGACCCATGAGGAGCACTGCAAAATCGTCGAGTCCATCGTCAAGAAGGTCAACAAACGGATCCCGGTCATCGCAAGCTCCGGAAGCAACGACACCAGGTATGCGGCGGATCTGTCCCGCGCGCTTCAGGACGCCGGGGCGGACGCGCTGCTGCAGATCACCCCGTATTACAACAAGACCTCCCAGGCGGGCTTCGTGAAGCATTTCACCTATGTCGCGGACCGGGTCGATCTTCCGATCATCATTTACAACATTCCGTCGCGCACCGGCTGCAATATCCGGCCGGAAACCTACGCCGAGCTTGCGAAGCACCCGAATATCGTCGGCACCAAAGAGGCGAACGGCGATCTGGCGGCCTGCGCGAAGACCATCGCGCTCTGCGGCGACGATCTCACCGTCTACTCCGGGGAAGACAACCAGACCCTTCCGATCCTTTCCCTCGGCGGCAAGGGCGTCATCTCCGTTTTCGCCAACATTCTTCCGGCGGTCATGGAACAGATCTGCTCGGATTATCTGAACGGAAACGCCGAGGCTTCCCGCCGCGCGTTTTTGAAGCATCTGGAACTGATGGACGCCCTGTTTTGGGACGTCAATCCAATCCCGGTCAAAGCCGCGATGGCGTTCATGGGAATGGACTGCGGGGAATGCCGTCTGCCGCTTGTTCCGATGGACGGCGGCCTCAAAGAGAAGCTCCGCGCGGTTTTGAAAAAATATCAACTGATTCGTTAGAACCCCACCAAAAAGGACGGATGAAATGACAAACATCATTTTGAGCGGCTGCTGCGGGCACATGGGCAAAGTGGTCTCCGAATGCGCCGCGGAACGCGGAGACCTGCAGATCGTCGCCGGGATCGACTGTCAGCCGGGTTCCGGTCTTCCCTATCCCGTTTTTCAGAATCCGGACGAAATTTCGGCCGCGGCAGACGTCGTGATCGATTTTTCCAATCCCGCGCTGCTGTCTTCGCTGCTGGACTTCGGCAAAAAGTCGAAGACGCCTTTGGTCCTCTGCACGACGGGCTACGGCGCGGAGCAGGTCGAGGCGCTGCACGCGACTTCCCGGGAAATCCCGATCTTCTACTCCCGGAACATGTCGCTGGGGATCAATCTGATGATCGAACTGGTCAAAAAAGCCGAGCATGTCCTCGGCGGCCGTTTCGATGTGGAAATCATCGAGGCGCACCACAACCACAAGATCGATGCGCCGAGCGGGACGGCGCTGATGCTTGCGGACGCGGTTTCGGAAGCATCCGGCACCGACATGCATTATATGTACGACCGGCATTCCCAGAGGAAAAAACGCGGCTGTGACGAGATCGGAATCCACTCGATCCGCGGCGGGACCCTGACGGGCGACCACCAGGTGATTTTTGCGGGGCCGGACGAGGTCCTGACCATCACCCATTCCGCGCAGTCGAGAAAAATATTCGCCGAAGGCGCTCTGAACGCGGCGCTTTTTCTAACGAGTAAAGCGAAAGGGCTTTACTCAATGGCCGACCTGATACAACAGGAGGATCTGAAATGAACTTGTCGCCGAAGATTACGACCACTTCCGACATGACGCTGATCACTCTTCAAAACTGTCCGTCGGAGCTCAAATTCGTCGCGGACGTGTTCCATCGGATCGCAGCGGCCGGCGTCGATGTGGACATGATTTCGCTCGCTCCGGCGCGGGGGGCTTACACGGCCGTTTCTTTTACCATTTCGGACAACGATCTCGACAAGATACTCAACTTTACATCCGAGCTCCGGGAAAAAGGAAAAATCAGCGCGGTCGTCAGCAGCGGGAACTGTAAAATCTCAATTTACGACGCGGGGATGAAAAACAATCCCGGCGTTGCGGCGGAGGTGTTTGCCGCCGCTTCCTCCGCCAGTTCGGATATCCGGATCATCACGACTTCGGAAGTCGACATTTCCCTGCTGATTCCGGCGGCGGATTTTCCGGAGACGCTGAAGACGCTGCAGGAAAAATTCTCCTGAATCCACTTTTTGTAAAACTGAAAAATTTTCGGCATAGAATCCAGAACGGCAGATGCGGTCGAAACCGCATCTGCCGATATTTTTATTTATGATATTTTCTGTTCCCGTTGATCTGGAAAGCGCGGTAAATCTGCTCGCAGAGCATCACGCGCGCAAGCTGGTGCGGAAACGTCAGCGCGGACAGGGAAAGCCGGAAATCCGCTTTTTGTTTAACCCGCTCGGAAAGGCCGTACGAGCTTCCGATCACAAAACCGATTTCGCTGGTTCCGCGCGCCGCCGCGGTGCGCAGCAGATCCGCCAGACGTTCGGAAGAAACGGAATCGCCCTCGATGCAGAGCGCAACAAGCGCGGAGCCGCCGGCCGCCGAAAGGATCCCGGCGGCCTCGCGGTCGAGTGCCTGCCGGATCTGCGCCCCGGACGGACTGCCGGGCAGCCGGCTTTCCGAAAGCTCCGTGACGGAAAAGCGGCAATATGGGCGCAGCCGCTTTTCATATTCGGCGCAGGCTTCCCGCCAATAATGTTCCTTCAGTTTTCCGACGCAGAGCAAACGGCATTTCAGCATGTTTTCAAAACAGAATCGTTTTTCCTTCCGTATTTTCCCGATGGGCGACATACAGCTCAAAATCCGTTCCCTGCTTCAGTCCGGAAAGAGTCAGCGAACAGAGCGTCGTCTGGTAGGCAAGCTCGGGCGTGTTGTTTTCCGCGCTGAGATGCGCCAGCACGAAACGGGTCGTGCCGCTCCCCGCGAACCCGCACAGGCCGCCGGCGCAGTCCATGTTGGACAGATGCCCTTTCTTGGACAGGATCCGCCGCTTGAGCGGATAGGGATACGGGCCGTTCTGCAGCATGCCGACATCGTGGTTGGATTCCAGAACGATAAGATCCGCGCCGGTCAGCGCCTGCCGGACTTCTTCGGACAGGCAGCCGAGATCCGTCGAAATCGCAAGCGCCCGTCCGTCTCGGGTTTCGATCCGGAACCCGACGCTCTCCGCGCTGTCGTGGGAGGTGTGAAACGGGCGGATGAACATACCCGCGCATTCCTGTCCCTCCTCCCCGATCACGTCCGCCTTATATTTCGGGCTCAGGCAGTCCAAAAGCTCCAGTTCCTCCAGCGTGCCGGCGGACGCGTAGACGGGCAGATGATGCCGGGAAGCGAAAACCCTGAGCCCTTTGATGTGGTCGGTATGTTCATGGGTGACGAAAACGGCCCGCACCGCCGCGGCGTCGATGCCGCAGTTCTTCAGCATCGCATCCATCTGTTTTGCCGTTCTGCCGGCGTCGATCAGGACGCCGGCCTCCGCCGATCCGACGTAATAACTGTTCCCGCCGCTGCCGCTGAACAGCGGACAAAATCGTGCCATCAGGTTTCCTCCGATTATGTAAAATGGTGGGGCCGGTTCGAAAACGAAAAAAGGGACGACTCCCCGTCCCTCACGCGGTTCAAACGACCTGCGCGGTATCCGAATCCGGATAATGGACCCGCCGGATATCCGCCCCGAGCGCCCGGAATTTGTTTTCCACATTTTCGTAGCCGCGCTCGATATGCCGGATGTCGTCGACCGTCGTCGTTCCATGCGCGCACAGGCCGGCAATGATCATCGCGGCGCCTGCGCGAAGGTCCGTCGCCCGGACCGGCGCGGCGTTCAGATGGTCCACCCCTTCGATCACGGCCAGTTTGCCGTCGACCGAAATCTGCGCCCCCATCCGCTTGAGTTCCTCCACATAGCGGAAGCGGTTGTCCCAGACGCTTTCATTGATGATGCTTGTCCCGTTGGCGATGGAGAGCAGAACCGCGATCTGCGGGTGCATATCGGTTGGGAAGCCCGGATGGGGCATGGTCTTGATGTTGCATTTATTCAGCGGACCGCTCCTGGCCACATGGATCGAATCGTCGAATTCCTCGACCGTCACGCCCATCTCCTCCAGCTTGGCGGAAATGGATTCCAGGTGCTTCGGAATTACATTCTTAACCAGGACGTCGCCGCGGGTCGCCGCGGCGGCGACCATATAGGTCCCCGCCTCGATCTGGTCCGGAATGATGGAATAGGTCGTGCCGCTGAGGCGTTCCACCCCGTAGATCTTGATGACGTCCGTCCCGGCGCCGCGGATATCGGCGCCCATGGAGTTCAGAAAGTTCGCGAGATCGACGATATGGGGCTCTTTTGCCGCGTTCTCAATCACCGTCGTCCCCTCCGCCTTGACCGCCGCCAGCATGATGTTGACCGTCGCCCCGACGGACACGACGTCGAGATAGATGTTGGAGCCCACCAAACGATCGGCGGAAACGTCGACCATTCCGTTTTCCAGCTTGTATTTGGCTCCGAGCGCCAAAAACCCCTTCAGGTGCTGGTCGATCGGCCTCACGCCGAAATCGCAGCCGCCCGGCATGGTGACCACCGCGTGGTGGAAACGCCCGAGCAGAGCGCCCATGAGATAATAGGAGCCGCGGATATGTCTCGCCAGCTCATCCGAAACCATATAAGTATGGATCGGCCGCGGATCGATCTCAAAGGTCGATTTGTCGATACAGCGTATTTTTGCGCCGAGGTCGTACAGGATTCCCGTAATGGAAGCGACATCGGTAATATCGGGGACGTTTTCGATGCGGCATACACCGTCCGAAAGAATTGCAGCGGGGATGATGGCCACCGCTGCATTTTTTGCCCCGCTGATGCTGACTTCCCCAAAAAGGCGGCATTCGCCTTTGATTACAAATTTATCCAATGCGGTACGCTCCAATCTTTCAGTGAAACAATACTATTATAACAAGTTTTGATCAAATATTGAGCGTTCAATCAAGTTCTTTGCAAGTAAATATTTGAATCAATCCGCCCCAAAAGCAACCGGAAAAACTGGAATTAAAATGCATTTTCAGAAGGCGGAAAAAACGATTTTTTACACCTTTCATGATCATAATACACCGTGCTTCAAAAGTCAATAACCGGAAAAAAATGATTCGCCTTTCCAAGCGGCGAATCGCCCTTTCCGGGCCGGCAGGTGTTTTTTGAAAGGTCCGCAATCTGTTTTTGCGCCTATTTGTCCACATAATGCAGCGGGTCGACCTTCCGGCCGTTCTGAATCACTTCGAAATGGCAGTGGGCGCCGGTCGAATTGCCCGTGCTGCCGACCCGGGCGATCGCCTGACCCTTGGACACCTTTTGCCCGGGTTTGACAAGGATGCTGCTGCAATGCCCGTAAAGCGTGCTGAGCGCCCCGCTGTGGCGGACGACGACACGGTTTCCGTAGCCGCCGTCCCATCCCGCCGCAGCCACGGTGCCCCCGTCCGCGGCCACAATGGTCTTGCCGTAGGCGCCGGAGCCGGAAATGTCGATGCCGTAATGAAAACTGCCCCAGCGCCAGGTAAAATAGGTCGTGATGGTCCGCAGGGACGGGACCGGCCACATCAGGCTGCCGCTGCTGACACCGCTGCCCGTTTTGGGCCTTTTCTTCGTGCCGGTCAGCACGACCTTGTCGACCGCTTCGGAAATCGTCTTTTTGCCGACGGTTTCCCGCTTCGTCTCGACGCCGTTGACCAGGTAGATCCTGTCGACGCATTCCTGCACGCCGTCCCGCCCTTCGGTCAGGATCTTGGAATAGTCGGTGTACCGTCCGTCGTCGTTCTGCGTGATGGTCTTAAACGGAACCGGAACCCGGCGGGTTTCCGTCCGGACCAGCTGCACGCTCAGATTCGGCACCGCGACCTCCAGATTGATCAGATCGCCGGGGTGGATCGAATCGCCAAGCTGATTGCCGTTGATCCTGTTCAGGTCGGCAACCGTCACATGATTGGCTTTCGCGATCGAAGTGACCGTATCCCCGTCCTTTACGGCATAAGAAACGCCGGCCTTCGAGGCGCCCGTAATGATTCCGTTCATTTTTTCCGATGAAATGATGGAGGTCGTCGGAAAAAGTCCGTTGACGATTTCGACGTTCTGCACGAACTGGGCGTCCGCATTCCGATCGCCGCCGCGCGCCGCATCCAACCGGTTGCGGAGAAGGTAACGCAGATCGGCCCCGCTTTTGACCACGCCGACCAGTTCCCCGTCCACATAGAGTCCGCTCGCTTCCTCGATGATTCCGTCGGACTGCTTGATCAGCCTGTCGCAGACATAGGAGTCGCTCGCATATCCCTCTTTGACGACGGAAAGCCGGAAGGCCGGCTTGTAACCGAGCTTCGCCTCGTCCCCCGCCGTGTCGTGTATCATCCGCTCGTTCATCATTTCGGTTGCCCGCTCATAGGTGCCCTCGTCCGGGATCACCGCGATCCGCTCCCCGTTGCTTTCCAGAGTCAGGCCGTAATTCAGGCTTTTCCAGTGCTGAACGGTCAATAAAAGGACGAAAACGGAAATCACCGGCACCGCGACGTTCAAGACGGAAGAAAGAAAGCTCTTATGCAGACGCAGGCTGATACCCGCGACGCGGAAGCATTCGGCGCAGACGGCAAACACGCCCCGCTTTTTCGCCTCGGAAAGGCGGCGGGCGGCGACGGAAAAACCGTTCCGGATGGATCCAAGCTCTTTTTTCAGCCACAGCAGCCTTTTGCCGATGACGAGAGAATACAGACGCAGGCACAGCTTTGAAAACGGGCGGAAGAATCTTGAAAGTCTGCGCCGCACGCGCTTTAAGATTCTGACGGACTGGATGCCGACAATATATAAAAAGCGGCAAAAGCGATCTTCCGCGTTCTGAAGCCGTCTGAAAACCGCGTCCCGATCTGTCACCGGCGACCCGGTCAGCCTGGCAGCGAACATGCAAACAAATCCTTTCAGGGTTTTCAAATCATTACAATTTTGTAATGTGTTGTTCCCATAATACAGCAAAAGTTACAGATTCGCAACCCTTTTCAGGATTTTATTTCCTGCCATTTTATTCCTGATATTTGAGGTCCTCCGGTTTCCAATTTTCGATCACTTTCAGGAATTCCTTTGCTTCCCGCGCCGCGCCGGGAAGGTCGTGTTCGCGATAATTGCCGCATTCGGCGGGCGCGGCGCCCGGGATCGGCCCCTCGTAGGAGGAGATCTGCCGGAACGTGTCGACGATGAGCCGGATGGCGTCTGCATGCTCCGTGTTGCGGAGCAGAAGGTAAAAACCCGTGCGGCATCCCATCGGTCCAAAGTAGATGACGCGGTCCTTCAGCGCCGAATTCCGCGCAAACGTGGCAAACAGGTGCTCGATGGTATGAAGGACGGGATTGGAAAGAAAAGGCGGGACATTGGGCCGTCGCATCCGGATGTCGTAGGTTACGATATCCCCGTCCACCCGGGAAAGATAGATTCCCGGAAGCAGTTTATTGTGATTCACGCTGAAACTCGCGATTCGTTCCATTCGTATCATTCTCCTCGTCGATGAATCTCCCGGCACGGCCGGGCGTTTCACATCTGAATAAAAAAGGAAATGCAGCGGATTGCCGCATTTCCTATTTTAGCATGATTTTACAGTCGATGAAAGGACTTTTAAAGGACTTTCGATAAAAAATCCCGGAGCCTCGGATTCTTTGGTCTGTTGAAAAAATCGTCCGGTTTCGCTTCCTCGAGGATCCTGCCGTCCGCCATGAACAGGACGCGGTTCGCGACCTCGCGGGCAAAGCCCATTTCGTGTGTGACGACGACCATCGTCATCCCCTCGTCGGCCAGTTCCTTCATCACCTGAAGGACCTCGCCGACCATTTCCGGGTCGAGCGCGCTCGTCGGTTCGTCGAACAGCATGACGTCCGGCTCCATCGCCAGCGCGCGCACGATGGCGATGCGCTGCTTCTGTCCGCCGGAAAGCTGCCCGGGGTACGCGTCGGACTTGTCGGCAAGGCCGATCCGTTCCAGAAGCTGCACGGCCTGGCGGTCGGCTTCCTCGCGGGTTTTCATCTTGAGCGACACCGGCGCCAGCGTGATATTGTCCCGCACGGTCAGATGGGGAAACAGATTGAAATGCTGGAACACCATTCCCATCTTCCGGCGGTGCCGGTCGATGTCGCATTTCGGGTCGTTGATCTGCCGGCCCTCAAACCAGATTTCGCCCTGCGTCGGCTGCTCCAGAAGATTCAGGCAGCGGAGGAACGTGCTTTTTCCGGAACCGGAAGGGCCGACGATCACAACCTTCTCGCCCTTTTCGATTTTCTGGTCGATTCCCTTGAGAACCTCGATTTCTCCGGCCGGGGTGCGGAAGCTCTTGTGAAGGTTCTTAACGGTTATCACTTCTGTGCAGCCTCCTTTCCATCCGGGACAGGGCCGAGGACAGCCCGATGACGATGACGAGGTACACCGCCGCGGTCGTCAGCAGCGGGGTAAACGCCAGGTATGTACGGCTGCGGATGATATCGCCGCCCTTGGTCAAATCCTGGATCCCGATATACCCGGCGACGGAAGTTTCCTTTAAAAGCGCGATAAACTCGTTCCCGATTGCGGGGAGGACGTTTTTGAGCGCCTGCGGGAACACGATTTTCAGCATGGTGGTCCGCCGGCTCAGTCCCAGCGAGCGTCCCGCCTCCGTCTGCCCGCGGTCAACGGACTGGATGCCGCTGCGGATCACCTCCGCCACATAGGCGCCGGAGTTGATGCCGAAGGCGAGAATGGCCGCCGTGATGTCGCTGACTTTCGTCTGGCTCAGGATGACGTAATACATGATCATCAGCTGTACAACGACCGGCGTGCCGCGGATCACCGTCAGATAGACCGTGCAGATCCCGTTCGCCAGTTTCAGCTTTGCGGGGTTGTTGCCGTGGGCGACCTTGATCAGCGCGACGATCGTGCCCAGCACGACGCCGAGCAGCACGGCGAAAAGCGTGATGATCAGCGTGTTTTTCAGGCCGGTCACAATGTTCATATAGCGGTTTTCTTCGATGAGCGACTGGCTGAACTGCCGTCCCAGCTCCTCAAAAAACGCACGGAACGATCCCACGGCCTGATTTCCGCTTTCCGCAGAGAGCGGAATCGAAGGGTAAAACAGATTCATTCACTTCCTCCAGACAACGGCAGGATGCAGGGCGCGAAGAAACCCCCGCGGTCCTGCATCCTTCCCTTTCACCCCGGCCTTTTATTCGCCGCCGAGAGCCGACTTGTATTTGTTGACGATCTGATCCAGTTCGCCGCTCGACTTCATGTCCTTGAGCACGGCGTTGATCTGCTCGAGCAGCGCGGCGTTCCCCTTGTGGACCGCGACCGCATACTGTTCGACGGTCATCGCGTCGCTGAGCTTTTGGATCTTTCCGGAATTCTTTTCAACGAATTTCGTCGCGGGGAAATTGTCGATGACCACCGCGTCGATCCGTCCGCTGATCATGTCGGAAATGGCGTCGGCGCCCTTGTTGTACCGCTTGACAGTGCCGACCTTGACGTCGCTCGTGCCCTTTTCATTCGTGCAGTACTGGTCGCCCGTCGTGCCCTGCTGCACGCCGACCGTCTTCCCGTTCAGATCCGTGCGGGACTTGATCGTGCTGCCCTTCGGAACGATGATCGCCTGGGAAGCGTCGAAGTACGGTTCGGAAAAGTCGACGTTTTTCTTGCGGTCTTCGTCGACCGTCATGCCCGCCGCGACAAAATCGCATTTGTTCGTCTGAAGTTCCATGGTCAGCGAGTCGAACGCGACGTCGTTGATCTTGAGGGTGAGTCCGAGCTTTTTGGCAATTTTGTTGGCGATTTCCACATCGATTCCGACGATCTTGTCGCCGCTCCGGTATTCGAACGGCTCGAATTCCGCGTTCGTGGACATGGTGATGGTGCCCGCCTCAATGGTTTTGACGCCTGCGGAAGACGACGCCCCCGCTGAAGCGGCCGGCGCGGAGGATCCTTCGCTCGGCTGGCTCGAAGCGCCGCCGCCGCAGGCCGTGACGGAAACCGACAGAGCGGCAGCCAGCAGCAAAGCCGCGAGTTTCTTCATCTTTTTCATCAGAACAACCCCTTTATCAAATTCGTTTCTTTTTTACGGTGCCTTTATTATATCGCATATTTATTCATATATCAAGTCCATCCGGTGAATTTTTTGTAATCTTATTCATTTAAAATGCATTCCCGCCTGTCGGATCAACCGCCGCATATCTTCCGGGAGCGGACTGGTCAGGCGCATCCTTTCGTGCGTGACCGGATGGATCAGGCGGATTTCGGCACAGTGGAGCGCCTGACGGCCGATCCGCGAAAGGCCGCCGCCGTAAAAATCGTCGCCCGCAAGCGGGTGGCCGACCGAAGCGAGGTGGACGCGGATCTGGTGCGTGCGGCCCGTTTTCAGCCGGAGGGCGACCAGACTGTATCCGGCGCCGGAGCAAACGGCGCGCCAGCGGGTCACGGCCCGCCGTCCGGCGGAAGAAACTTCCCGCTGGATCGAACGCCCGTCCTTCAGGCCGATCGGCGCGTCGATCCGGCCGCTCCCGGCCAGCGTTCCCTCGCAGACGGCCAGGTAGGTTTTCCGGATTCTTCCCGCCAGCGCGCACGCCGCCTGCGGCTGCTTTGCCAGCAGCACGAGACCCGTCGTATCCCGGTCGAGCCGGTAAACCGGCCGGAACGAGCGGCGTTCCCCCCTGGCCGCACAATAGAAGGCAAACGCGTTGGCGAGGCTGTCGCGGTCGTGGCCCGGGGTCGGGTACATCGGCATCGCGCACGGCTTGTCGGCCACGAGAAGGTCGGCGTCCTCGTAAACGACGGAAAACGGAAGCGCGGCCGGTTCCGGAAATTTTTTGTCCCCGGGCAGACGGAGACGGACGGCGTCGCCCGCCCGCAGCAATACGGTGACGACGGCGTTCCTGCCGTTCACGGCGATTCCGCAGGGTTCCCTCTTTAATTTTGCCAGCAGGCGGGCGGATATGCCGCAGGGCCCGCGCAGAAATCCCCGGAGGCGGACGCCTTCATATGCGCGCGGAACAAAAAAACAGAGCTCCCTCATCCTTTTCCTCCGGCGGGTCCCGCCTCTTTTCTCCGTTTCCGGTCCCCAAATGCGTCTTGACAGGAAAAAAGCGACGGCTCCTGATGACACACCGTCGCCCTTTCGAAAGATCGAATTATCTGACCTCCACGGTCCAACCGAACGTATCCTTGATCCTGCCCCACTGGATGCCGGTCAGCGTATCGTACAGGCGCTGGGAGATCGGTCCGATCTTGCCGTCGTTGATGACCATGATTTTGTCGCCCCACTTCAGATGGCCGATCGGCGAAATCACCGCGGCCGTTCCGGTCCCAAACGCTTCGTCCAGCTTGCCGTTCCGGGAGGCGTCGAAGACCTCCTGAATGGCGAGCCTGCGTTCGGAAACCCTCATTCCCCAGGAACGGAGAAGCTCCAAAGCCGACATTCGCGTGACGCCCGGGAGGATCGAACCCTGAAGCTCCGGCGTCACGACTTCGCCGTCGATCACGAAGAACACGTTCATCGTGCCGACTTCCTCAATGTATTTGCGTTCCACGCCGTCCAGCCACAGGACCTGAGTGTAATCCTGCTTTTCCGCTTCGTCCTGGGCTTTGAGGGACGCGGCGTAGTTGCCGGCGGTTTTCGTGTAGCCCATGCCGCCGCGCACGGCCCGGACATAGTTTTTCTCCACATAGATTTTAACCGGATTCAAACCTTCCGGATAATATGCGCCCGAAGGCGAGCAGAGGACGAAAAGCAGCAGGTGCCGTGCCGGATGCACGCCGATCTGCGGATCGACGCCGATGATGAACGGCCGCAGGTAAAGAGAGGTTCCGTCCGCATGCGGGACCCAGTCTTTTTCAACCGAGACCAGCTTGATGATCGCCTTTTCAAGGAATTTTTCGTCGATCAGCGGAATGCAGAGGCGTTCGCAGGAGGAATTCAGGCGCGCCATGTTCTTTTCGGGGCGGAACAGGAGGATCCGGCCGTCCACCGCGCGGTACGCCTTCATTCCCTCGAATACGGACTGGCCGTAATGCAGGCACATCGCAGCCGGCGAAAGCTCAAAATTCCCGTAAGGTACGATTCTGGGATCATGCCACCCCTTTCCCTCGTCGTAGTTCATCACGAACATGTGATCCGAAAAGATCGTTCCGAATCCGAGTTTGCTTTCATCGGTCGGTTTCGGTTTCGGATGATCGGTCATCTGCACACGGATCTCCTGCATGGGAAAGCCCTCTTTCAGAAAAATTTTATATTTTCCGTATATTATATCATTTTACCTGTATTTTTTCAACTGTAAATTCCGGATTTTCCGCAATCTCCGGCCGTCGGCGCCAGACGGGCTGGATTTGCCTGTCCTGCAGCGCGGCCAGTGCCGTCGGAAGGATCAGGCTGAAGTCCGCCACGGCCGAGGTCGGCTTTTTTTCGGGCTGGTCCTGGCGCATCGGGACAAAATAGATATGCTTTGAGTTCATCAGCCTTCCGATGTTCTGGGCGGAGGCCGCCAGCGCGTCGTTCGTCGCCGGCGCCAGAACCACAGGAAGCCCGGCGCGCAGGCAGGATTTGACCGCCATGGTCACGGCGGTGTCCGTGATTCCGCACGCGAGCTTTCCAAGCGTGTTCCCGGTGCACGGAGCGACGATCATCAGGTCCGCCATCCGCTTGGGGCCGATCGGCTCGGCGCCGACAATGCTGCGGATGACTTCTCTGCCGCAGATGTCTTCGATCTGCCAGATAAAATCCGATGCCCGGCCAAAGCGGGTGTCCGTTCCCGCGGCGTGCTCCGACATGACGGGCAGCAGGCGGTAACCCTGCTCCGCGATTTTCCTCATTTCCCCGATGACTTCGTCGAACGTGCAGTAGGATCCGCACAGGGCGAACCCGAACGTGATCTCCGACATGGCTCCCTCACTCCTCCATCATGGCATAGATCGTGCGTTTGATGATTTCTCCGGCCGCCTTCGGCGCCACCTTTCCCGGCAGGGACGGCGCCCGGATCACGCGGACGCCGGTTTCCTCCGCCGCCTCCGGATCCACGCCGCCCGGCGGGGAGGCGAGGTCGATCAGCAGCGGGCGGCATTTCATCCGGCGCATGACCGGGCGGCTGAAAATCGGGTACGGGACGGTGTTGAAGACCAGATCGAACGTTCCTTCCCCCAGCCGGTCCGCCGGCAGCGCCCGATAGCCGAACGATTCGATCCACGCAAGATCGGGCTGCGTCCGGGCGCTCACGGCGACGTCGGCGCCGATCCCGCGCAGCATCCACGCGATCGTCTTGCCGAGCCTCCCGAAACCGGCGACCAGGCATCTGCTCCCGTGCACGGTGCCCGGATATTCATGCATGGCCGTTTCGAGGGCTCCCTCCGCGGTCGGCACGGCGTTGCGGACGGCAAATTCCTCCCGCGCGCAATAGTCGCAGGCGTCGATGGAATCCCACAGCTCGCTTGTCCGGTACAGCTTTCCCATCCTTCCGCCGAACACCAGCTTGCCGCGCAGAAGCTCCGCGAACGCATCATCCAGCACGACCCGGTCGTCGCAGCAGTCCATTTTCAGATGGGTCCCGTCCGAGGTGACGGGCAGCGGCAAAATGATGTTTTCGCTGTGTTCGACGGTTTCCCGCAGCCCTGATTTCCGAACTCCTTCGGAAAACGAAACGGAGTCAAACCCATAGGCGCGGACCGCATATCCGTCCGAGGCGATCGATTCCGCCAGGGCGATTTGCCGCCCGTCCCCGCCGAGGATGCCAAAACTGTTGTTGTCGGTCATAACGGCCCTCCCCCGTGTTCTTTTTTCATAGTTTCCATAGTATGGAACGGCGCGCGGCGATGTGAATGAAAAGCCGGCGCCGAGAGGATCGAAAATATATTTTTTATTGCATATCTTCCAAAATATGATTATGATAAAGATGTTTGGCAATATATTTAAAAGGCGTCGTTTTGCACAAATCGCAAATGACGAATCATCGGTAAGGAGAACTTCTATGGAATGCAGCGATATTCTTTCAAAAGTCCGGAAAATACATTTTGTCGGGATCGGCGGCTCCGGCATGTGCCCGATCGCCGAGATCCTTCTTCATAAAGGGTACGAGCTGACCGGTTCGGATATCAGCGAGTCCGATACGCTTCAGCGGATCCGCTCCTACGGGATTCCCGTTTTCATGGGGCAGAAAGCGGAAAACATCGACGGCGCGGAACTCGTGGTCTATACGGCGGCCGTCAAACGGGATAACCCGGAGCTCGTCGCGGCGCGCGAAAGGGGAATCCCCGCGGTCGAACGTTCCGTCATGCTCGGCATGGTCGCCCGCCGGTACAAGAACGCCGTCGCCGTTTCCGGCACCCACGGAAAGACCACGACGACCGCGATGATCACCCAGATCCTTCTCGGGGCCGGAAAAGATCCCTCCGCGGTGATCGGCGGAAAGCTCCCGCTGATCGGCGGAAACGGCCGCGCCGGAACATCCGACACCATCGTCTGCGAGGCCTGCGAATATGTCGACACGTTTTTGCAGCTCTACCCCTCCATTTCCGTAATTCTGAACATCGACAACGACCATCTCGATTATTTTGGATCGGTGGAAAACACGATCCGCTCGTTTCATCAATTTGCCCGGCAGACTTCCCGCCTGATCGTGGTCAACGGCGACAACGCAAACGCCATGAAAGCCGTCGAGGGCATCGATGGCCCCCGGATCGTCACCTACGGCTTCGGCGCGGGAAACGACTACCGCGCGGACGGCATCAGCGACACGTTCCGCGCGCGCGAAAAATTCATCGTCCTGAAGCAGGGCCGGAAGGCCGCCGACGTGACCCTGAGCGTCCCGGGAAAGCACAACATCTACAATGCGCTCGCCTCCTTCGCCGTTGCGGACGCGCTCGGCGTGGATACCCAGACCGTCACGGAACAGCTCCACGCGTTCACCGGGGTTCACCGCCGTTTCGAGATGCTGGGGGAATTCGGCGGCGTGACCGTGGCCGACGATTTCGCGCATCATCCCACGGAGCTTACGGCGACGCTGACCGCGGCAAAGCGGATGGGTTTTTCCCGCGTGTGGGCGGTGTTCCAGCCCCACACTTACTCCCGCACGTTCCTGCTTCTGGACGATTTCGCAAAGGCGCTGAAGATTGCGGACCGGGTCGTCCTCTCCGAGATTCTCGCCGTGAGGGAAACGAACACCTACCACATTTACGCGAAGGATCTCGCGGCCAAAATCCCCGGATGCGTCTGGTTCCCGAAGTTTGAGGAAATCGCCGACTACATGGTCGAAAACGCGCGGGACGGGGATCTGATCCTGACGCTCGGCGGCGGGGACATCTATAAATGCGCGAATCTGATCGTTCAGAAATACAGGAAAGAGCAGGGCTGAGCCGGTGATCCCCGGCACAGCCGGGCGTTTTCGCACTGCAAAAATGGAGGAGCCTCCCCCGCCGATGCGGGGGAGGGCTCCTCCCGGTTCTTTTGCGTCAGTCCGCTTCTTTTTCCGGTTCCGCAGCGCGGTCCAGAATTTTTTTCAGATATTGACCCGTGTAGGATTCCGGCACGCGCGCCACTTCCTCCGGCGTGCCGGCCGCGATGACGCGGCCGCCGGCGTCGCCGCCCTCCGGCCCGAGGTCGACGATATAATCCGCGGTCTTGATCAGATCGAGATTGTGCTCGATCACGACGACCGTGTTGCCGCCGTCCACCAGCTTCTGCAAAACCTCGATCAGCTTGTGGACGTCCGCGATGTGCAGGCCCGTCGTCGGCTCGTCGAGGATATAGATGGTTCTGCCCGTCGGGCGCTTGCCAAGCTCCGCCGCCAGCTTGACGCGCTGCGCCTCGCCGCCGGAAAGCGTCGTGGCGGGCTGGCCGATCTTGATATATCCGAGCCCGACGTCCTGGATGGTCCGGAGCTTCCGCGCAATGCGCGGAATGCCGGAAAAGAACCGGAGTCCTTCCTCCACGGTCATTTCGAGGACGTCGTAGATATTTTTGCCTTTGTATTTGATTTCCAGCGTTTCGCGGTTGTAGCGCTTCCCTTTACAGACGTCGCACGGAACGTAAACATCCGGCAGAAAGTTCATTTCGATCTTGATGATGCCGTCTCCCTCGCAGGCCTCGCACCTTCCGCCCTTGACGTTGAACGAAAAGCGTCCGGCCGTGTAGCCGCGCATCTTCGCGTCCTGCGTGGAGGCGAACAGCGCGCGGATATCCGCAAACACGCCGGTGTAAGTCGCGGGGTTCGAGCGCGGCGTGCGGCCGATCGGCGACTGGTCGATCTGGATCACCTTGTCGAGCGCGGAAAGCCCCGTGATTTTTCGGAACGCGCCGGGCCGGAATCGGGCACCGTTCAGTTCCGCGGCAAGGTAATTGTAGAGGACCTCGTTGATCAGCGACGATTTCCCGGAACCGGAAACGCCGGTGACGCAGATGAATTCCCCGAGCGGCAGATCCACGTCGACGTTTTTGAGGTTGTTCTGCGCCGCGCCGAGAATCGAGAGCTTTTTGCCGTTGCCCTTCCGTCGCCGGGCCGGGACTTCCACCCTTCTGCGGCCGCTCAGATAATCGCCGGTGATGGAATTTTTGCAGTTGACGATGTCCTGCACTTTTCCGCTGAACACGACCTCTCCGCCGTGGACCCCGGCCCCCGGGCCGATGTCCACGATATGGTCGGAGGCCAGCATCGTCTCCTCGTCGTGTTCGACGACGATCACGGTGTTGCCGATGTCGCGCAGGTGCTTGAGCGTGGCGAGCAGCTTCGCGTTGTCCCGCTGATGCAGCCCGATGCTCGGCTCGTCCAGAATATACAGCACGCCGGTCAGCGACGAGCCGATCTGCGTCGCGAGCCGGATGCGCTGGCTTTCGCCGCCGGACAGCGTGCCGGCCGCGCGCGAAAGCGTCAGGTATTCGAGCCCGACGTCCCTCAAAAAGCCGAGCCTGCTCCGGATCTCCCGCAGGATCAGCCGCGCGATCATCGTTTCCCGGTCCGACAGTTTCAGATGATCGATGAAATCGAGCGCCTCCGTCACCGATTTGTCGCACAGGTCCGCAATATTCACGCCGCCGACCGTAACCGAAAGGCTGGCCGGCGAAAGGCGTTTGCCGTGGCAGGCGTCGCACGGGATCGCGCTCATATACGACTGGATCTCGTCCTTGATCCAGTTGCTCTGCGTTTCGCGGTAGCGGCGTTCAAGATTGTTGACGACCCCCTCGAACGCGGTCTGGTAAACGCTGTGGCCGTAATCGCTGTTCCGCTCGACGCGGATCTTCTCCCCTTTCGTTCCGTAGAGCAGAATGTCGACGATCTCCTTCGGGAGTTCGCCGATCGGCGTGTCAAGCGAAAAATGGTAGTGTTTCGCGAGCGCGCGGAAGTACATGGCGGCGACGGTGTTTCCCTCCATCGCCCAGCCGCCCGCCTTGATGCCGCCGCGATTGATCGAAAGCGTCTTGTCCGGCAGAACCAGATCCGGATCGATTTTCATAAAGACGCCGAGTCCGGCGCATTTGGGGCACGCGCCGTACGGGCTGTTGAACGAAAACATCCGCGGGGTCAGCTCCTCGACGCTGACGCCGTGTTCCGGGCAGGCGTAATTCTGGGAAAACAGATGATCCCCGCCGCCGACCACGCTGACGACGATCAGGCCCCCCGAAAGGCCGGACGCGGTTTCGACCGAATCCGCAAGCCGCGAGCGCACGGAAGGATGAACCACAAGGCGGTCGACGACGATTTCGATCGTGTGCTTCTTGTTCTTTTCGAGCTTGATCGTTTCGGACAGGTCGTAGACGACGCCGTCCGCCCGGACGCGGACATAGCCGTTTTTCCGCGCGGCCTCCAGCTCCTTGGCATGCGCGCCCTTGCGCGCCCGCACGACCGGGGCGAGGACGAGGATCTTGGAGCCTTCCGGCAGATCCATCACCTGGTCGACGATCTGGTCCACGGTCTGCTGGCGGATCTCCCGGCCGCAGACCGGGCAGTGCGGGATCCCGATCCGCGCGTACAGAAGGCGCAGATAATCGTAGATTTCCGTCACCGTCCCGACCGTGGAGCGCGGATTTTTCGAGGTCGTTTTCTGGTCGATCGAAATGGCGGGCGACAGCCCTTCGATCGAATCGACATCCGGCTTGCGAGCCTGCCCGAGGAACTGGCGCGCGTAGGAGGACAGCGATTCCACATACCGGCGCCGGCCCTCCGCGTAAATCGTATCGAACGCGAGCGAGGACTTTCCGGAACCGGAAAGCCCTGTAAAGACGATCAGCTTGTCGCGCGGGATCTCCAGATCGATGTTTTTCAGATTGTGTTCCCTTGCCCCTTTGATGCAGATGGTTTTTGCAGACATAGTTCCTCCGTGGGTCCGGTTATTTCCCGCCGCTCAGTTCCTTGATGCGGTCGCGCAGCCAGGCCGCGTGCTCGAATTCCAGCAGCTTCGCGGCCGCCTTCATCTCCCGGGTCATCTGGGCGATCCGCTGTCTGCGCTCCGAAGCGGTCAGGCGGCGCTGCTTTTTGCCGCCCTTTCCCTCCTTCGATTTGCGGGTGCTGATCTCGAGGATCTCCGAAACGTCCTTCTTGATGGTCTTCGGCGTGATGCCGTGTTCGCGGTTGTAGCGCATCTGGATTTCGCGGCGGCGCTGGGTTTCCCGCATGGCGGCCTCCATCGAGGGCGTGACGGTGTCCGCGTACATGATGACCTGGCCGTTCGCGTTGCGCGCCGCGCGGCCGATCGTCTGGATCAGCGACTGCTCGCTGCGCAGGAAACCCTCCTTGTCCGCGTCGAGAATCGCGACGAGCGAAACCTCCGGGATGTCGAGCCCCTCGCGGAGCAGGTTGATGCCGACCAGCACGTCGAATTCGCCGAGCCGCAGGTCGCGGATGATCTCCATGCGCTCGATGGTGTCGATGTCGTGGTGCATGTACCGCACGCGGATCCCCATCCCGTCCAGGTAGGACGTGAGATCCTCCGCCATTTTTTTCGTCAGGGTCGTGACGAGCACGCGTTCCTTTTTCGCGGCGCGCAGATTGATTTCCGAAATCAGGTCGTCGATCTGCCCGTCGGTCGGCTTGACGATGATTTCCGGATCGACCAGGCCGGTCGGGCGGATGACCTGCTCGACGATCTGCGCGGATTTTTCCTTTTCCAGGTCTCCCGGCGTCGCGCTGACGAAGACGGCCTGGTTGATGTGGCTGTAAAACTCGTCGAAGTTCAGCGGCCGGTTGTCGAACGCAGAGGGAAGCCGGAAGCCGAAATCGACCAGCGTCTGCTTGCGCGCCCGGTCGCCCGCATACATCGAGCGCACCTGCGGCAGCGTGCGGTGGGACTCGTCCACAAACAGCAGAAAGTCCTTCGGGAAATAGTCGAGCAGCGTGAATGGCGAGCTGCCCGGCGCGCGCCCCGAAAGGATGCGGGAATAGTTTTCGATCCCCTTGCAGAAGCCGATTTCCCCGAGCATCTCCATGTCGTAGCGCGTGCGCTCCTGAATGCGCTGGGCTTCGATCAGTTTGTTTTTGCTCTTAAAATTGGCGACGCGCTTCTCCATCTCCCGGTCGATTTCTCCAATCGCGCGCTTCATCTTCTCCTTCGGGACGATGTAGTGGGAGGCCGGGTAGATCGCGATATGCTTGAGGTCCGCCTTGATCTCGCCGGTCAGCGGATTGATCTCGCGGATGCGGTCGATCTCGTCGCCGAAGAACTCGACCCGCACGGCGGTTTCGCTGGACTGCACGGGGAAAATCTCCACCACGTCGCCGCGGACGCGGAACTTGTTGCGGACAAAATTGACGTCGTTGCGCTCGTACTGGATTTCGACCAGCTTTTTGAGCAGATCGTCCCGGCTTTTTTTCATGCCGGGGCGCAGCGAAATCACCATGGTCCGGTAGTCGATCGGGTCGCCGAGGGTGTAGATGCACGAAACGCTCGCGACGATGATGACGTCCCGCCGCTCCGACAGCGCGGACGTGGCGGAGTGCCGCAGTTTGTCGATCTCGTCGTTGATGGCGGAATCCTTTTCGATGTAGGTGTCCGTCGTCGGGATATAGGCTTCCGGCTGATAATAATCGTAATAGGAAACGAAATACTCGACCGCGTTTTCCGGGAAAAATTCCCGGAATTCCGAACAGAGCTGCGCGGCGAGCGTTTTATTGTGGGCGAGCACCAGCGTCGGCCGGTTCATTTCGGCGATCACGTTCGCCATCGTAAACGTCTTCCCGGAGCCGGTCACGCCCAGCAGGGTCTGTTCGCGGTCGCCCCGGCGCAGGCCCTCGACAAGCTGCCGGATCGCCTCCGGCTGATCGCCGGTCGGCTTGTATTTTGAAACGAGTTTAAAATCCATGCTTTGCTCCAGTTACTCCCATTCCGGACCGAACAGTTCGGGCATCAGCTTGCTTTTGGCAATCGACAGATAATCGTTGCCGCCGACGATGATATGGTCGATCAGACGGACTTCCACCGTATCCAGCGCCTCGTAGATCCACCGCGTCGTGCTGAGGTCCTGTTTGGACGGCAGGCAGCTTCCGCTCGGGTGGTTGTGGGAAAGGATCGCATAGGAGGCGTTGTACTGCACGGAAAGCCGCACGACCTTCTTGATATAAATATTGGCCGCGTTGACGGTTCCCTCGTCGACCACGTCGCAGAAAAGCACCCTGGTTTTGCTGTCCAGCAGCATCAGGATGACGACCTCGTTCTGGCGGCCGATAAATTTGTTGACAAGCCGTTTCCCCGCTTCGTCGTAGCTGTAGATCACGGTTTTGCCGCGGTCGAGATCTTCCTGATAGCGGCGGCAAAGCTGCGGGATCAGCTTCAGCAGGGTCGCCGCGGATCTGCCGATCCCGTCCACCTCGACCAATTCCTCGAACGGCGCGTCGAAAACGCCCGACAGGGAGCCGAATTTTTGCAGAAGAACGTGCGCGATCGTGTTGGTGTCTTTGAGCGGAATCGCGTAAAAAAGAAGGAATTCCAGCACCGAATGCGGCTGAAAGGAGTCCAGCCCGTCTTTCAGGAACTGTTCTTTCATCCGTTCCCTGTGCCCCCGATGCAAGGATTTTTCTCCGGGCTGTTTGCGATCGACTGGCTTTTTGTCCAAAACAGCCGCTCCCTTTTGCGTGTTCAGTCTTTTCTGCTCCCCGGCTTGACCGGCGCCGGCGCGCCGGCCCTGCACAGCGGACAATCCTGCGGTTCCCAGGATTCCACCTCCAGCGACACCAGCGCATGAAACGGAACGCCGAAATCGATTTTCCCGTTCGTACGGTCCACCATGGACCCCACCCCGACCACGCTGCCGCCGGACCGCCGGACCAGGTCGACGACCTCGCGGACGGAACCGCCCGTTGTCACCACATCCTCCACCACCAGAACGCGCTGTCCGGGCTGCACGGCGAATCCGCGCCGCAGAGTCATTTTCCCGTCCTCGCCGCGCTCGGTGAAAAAGTTCTCGCAGCCGAGCGACCGGCTGACCTCGTAGGCCATCTGGACGGCGCCCATCGCCGGTCCGACGACGATCTGGACGCCCCTGCCGCGGAATTTTTCCGCGAGGGCGGCGCACAGCTCCTCGCTGTATTTCGGGTTGCGGAAAATCTTGGCGCATTGCAGGTAGCGGTTGCTGTGCCGGCCGGAAGTGAGCTTGAAATGGCCTTCGAGCAGCACGCCGGCCGTACTGAAGATTTCCAGTGCGCGTTCCTGTGTCATTTTATAGAATTCTCCTTTATTTCGAAAGCGTCTGCCCTATTATATACTAAATTTTTTTTTTTGAAAAGGCTTTTCGGCGTTTCGCCGTTTTCGGCACATGGTATAATAAAGCAAATATTGCTTTTTTACTTTTGAACCGGTATCGGCGGGAGTGCATGCAAAATGAAAACGGTCGTGGTCGGCGCGAACGACGCCGGACAGCGTGTGGATAAATTTCTGACCAAAACCTTTCCGAATCTGCCCCAGTCCATGATGTACAGGGGCATTCGCAAAAAAGACGTGAAGCTCAACGGCAAACGGTGCGGCATTTCGGCCCGCCTGTGCGAAGGCGATGTGCTGACCCTGTATTTGAAGGACGAGTTCTTCCAGACGCAGCCGGAGCGGTGCGATTTTTTAAAGGCCCCGGACCGGCTGAACGTCGCCTACGAGGATGAAAACCTGATGGTGCTCGACAAGCCGCCCGGACTGATCGTCCACCCGGACGAAACCTACCGTTTCGATTCGCTGATTGCCCGGGTCCAGCATCGTCTTTACGAAAAGGGAGAATACCGGCCGGAGGAGGAACATTCGTTCGCGCCCGCGCTCGTCAACCGCATCGACCGCAACACGGGCGGCCTCGTGATGGCGGCCAAAAACGCGGAGGCGCTGCGCGTCCTGAACGAAAAGGTGAAAAAGCGCGAGATCCGCAAGCTGTACCTCTGCGTCGTCTGCGGCGTTCCGCAGGACAAAGAAGCGACGCTCACCGGGTATCTTGAAAAGAACGAAAAACAGAACCGCGTCTACATCACCGCCCGGCCGACGAGGGATTCCCGCAGCATCGTGACGCGCTACCGGGTGCTGGCGCGGCGGAAAGCGTTCAGCCTGCTGGAGGTCGAGCTTCTGACCGGGCGCACGCACCAGATCCGCGCGCATCTCGCTTCGATCGGCCATCCGCTCGCCGGCGACGGAAAATACGGCACGAACGCGCTGAACAAAGCCTCCGGTTTCCCCTACCAGGCGCTTTACTCCTACAAGCTGCGCTTCCGATTCGCTTCCGACGCCGGAATGCTGGAATATCTGAACGGCAGGGAAATCGAGGCGAAGGATATTTGGTTTTTAAGGGAATTTTACAGGCTCCCGTAAAAGAGTCGCTTCCCGCACGCAGGGCAAAAGCGAAAGCGGTCCGGTTCGGCAGGGGGACCGCGCGACAAAGGGCGTGGCCGGCGCTTTCGCACCGGCCACGCTGCAGGAATCTGTTTTTATGTGTTTTTGTCCACCTGGTGGAATTTCTTGAGGTTTCCGGTCTTTTTGCTTCGTCTTTCGAGCTCCGCCTCCACGTCGGAAAGCGGAATCCCCTCCTCGACCATCAGGACGGTCAGATGATAGAGCAGATCGGAAAGCTCCATCACGGTGTCGGCGTTTTTCCCGTTCTTCGCGGCGATGAGCACCTCGCTGCACTCCTCGCCGCACTTTTTCAGGATCTTGTCGAGCCCCTGCCCGAACAAATAGCAGGTGTACGAGCCTTCCCGGCGCTCGTTTTTCCGGCTCACAACCGTATCGTAAAGGCCTTGCAGAGCGTCATTCATCGGGTTCCCTCCAGATCTCGTTAAAAAAACAGCTGTGCGCGCCGGTGTGACAGGCCGCCCCGGTCTGCCGGACGATCAGCAGCAGCGTATCGCTGTCGCAGTCTCCGACGATGCGCCGGACCTTCTGCACATGGCCGGAAGTCGCTCCCTTGTTCCAGAGCTCCCTGCGGGAACGGCTGTAAAACCAGGTGTAGCCCGTTTCCAGCGTCTTTTTCATCGATTCGCGGTTCATATAGGCGAGCATCAGCACCTCGCCCGTGCCCTCCTCCTGGACGACGGCGGGCAGGAGGTCCGCCTTCCGGAAAAACGGTTCGATGTCTTCTTCCCGGATTTCGGCCCGGAACAGGTTCATCGCGTTTCTCTCCCTTCCGTCTTCCGGCACAGCGCGATCGCCTTTTCGAGATCCAGCGTGCCCGCGTAAAGCGATTTTCCGCAGATCGCGCCGTGCAGTCCGAGGGCGGCGAGGCGTTCGATGTCGTTCAGGTCCCGGACGCCTCCGCTCGCGATGATTCTGCACGAAACGGCGTCCCGCAGGCGCTTCAGCATTGAAAGATTCGGACCGGAAAGCGTCCCGTCCCGGGATATATCTGTAAAGACAATATACTTTACACCTATTTTCTCCATCTTTTTTGCCATGCCGAGATAGTCCGCGGCGGAAGTTTCGGTCCAGCCCCGCCGCGCCGCCATTCCGTTCCGCGCGTCGATTCCGACGGCGATCCGGTCCCCGTACCGCCCGACGGCATCGGCCACAAACTCCGGATGATCCACGGCGGCCGTGCCGAGAATCACCCGGGAAATGCCCTGCTCCAGATAAAACGCAACGGTTTTTCCGTCCCGGATCCCGCCGCCCACCTCGAGCTGCAGGCCGGTTTCCTTCCGGATCCGGAACAAAAGCGCCGCGTTGACCGGTTTTCCCGCTTTCGCGCCGTCCAGATCGACGGCGTGCAGCCATTCGGCCCCGGCATTCCGGAACAGGCGAGCAGTTTCCACCGCGTCCTCCGCGACGCGGCGCGCGGTCGCATAATCGCCCCGGACCAAACGGACGCATTCCCCGTCCTTAAGATCGATCGCAGGCAGCAGGATCACGCCGATTCCCCCTTTTTCACAGCGTTCCTTTCGTCGAAAGCGGACCGCTCCCCGCGGGCGCGGCCGCAAGGCGCATCGCATGGGCGAGCGCCTTGTACAGCGCCTCGGTTTCGTGGTGCGCGTTCGTCCCGTACTCGACACGGGCGTGCAGCGTGATCCCCGCGTTGACGGCGAACGCCCGGAAGAATTCCTCCGTCAGGCAGGAATCGTAGCCGCCGATGCGTTCCTGCCGAAACCGCGCCCGGAACACGAGCAGCGGCCTGCCGCTGATATCCACCGAAACGAACGCGAGCGACTCGTCCATCGGAACAAAAAAGCTGCCGAAGCGCACGATGCCGGACCGGTCCCCAAGCGCCTGCGCGAACGCCCGGCCGAGCACGATGCCGGTGTCCTCCACGGTATGATGGCCGTCGACGTTCAGGTCTCCCGCCGCCCTGACGGTCAGGCCGAAACCGCCATGGACCGCGAACGCGGTCAGCATATGGTCGAAAAATCCGATCCCCGTGGAAACACTCACGCCGCCGCCGTCCAAATCGAGATCGACCGCGATCTCCGTTTCGTTCGTTTTCCGCCGCTGCGAGGAAGTCCTCATCGTTTGCCCTCCCGTTCTTTTTTCATAAAATTTCTTCGAGACGACGGATCAGCGCCCCGTTTTCCGCCGGTGTCCCGGCGGTGATCCGCAGACAGCCGCCCAGATGACGCACGACGATCCCGGCCTTCAAAAGCGTCTCGAAGATCCTGTCGCACTCGGCAAACCGGGCGTATGTAAAGTTCGCCACGCTGTCATAAACGGTCAGTTTGCGCGGATTTGCCCGCTCCAGGCGTTGAAGCGCCGCAAACAGTTCCCGCTGGGAAGCCCTGATCTGCGCAATGCACGAGCGGGCCCGCTCGTGCTCCTGCAAAAGCACGGAGCCGATTTTCTGCGTGCAGGCGTTGACGTTGTAGGGGGATTTGACCGCGCGGAGCGCGTTCGTCAGGGACGGGTTCGCGACCGCGAAGCCGAGGCGGACCGCCGCCATGCCGAACGCCTTCGAGAGCGTGCGGAGAACGATCAGGTTGTCGTACTCCCCCGCTTCCCCGAGCAGCGACTGGTCCCAGAAATCCATATAGGCCTCGTCCACGACGACCAGCGCGCCGACCGAACGGACCAGACGCCTCATGTCTTCCCGGCCGATCCCGCCGCCGGTCGGATTGCACGGGTTCGAAAAAATCAAAAGCCGCGCACCGGATTCGTTCGTCAGGCCGATCAGCTCGTCGAGATCGACCGAAAAGTCCGGCTTTTTGCGGTATTCGACGCATTTCGTCTCGTCCAGGCTGCTGTAAAAGCGGTACATCGCAAAATCCGGCGAAAGCGTCACGACGGGTTCGCCCCGCATCAGAAAGGCGTTTTCGATCACCGAAATCAGCTCGTCGGAGCCGTTTCCGGCCGTGACATCCGCCGCGTCCACGCCGTAATAGCCGGCGAAACTCCCGCACAGTTCCCGCGCGAACGGGTCGGGATAGCGGTTGAACGCAAGGCCGGCCATCGCATCCCCGATTTTGGAGAGCAGCTCGCCGGAAGGCCGCAGAAACGACTCGTTGGCGTCAAGCCGGATCGGATACCGGCCCTGGATCGGGTCGTAGGGCTTCAGGTTCCTGATCTTTTCGTTCAAACGGTACCCCATCTCAGTCCTCCCTCACCCGGACCGAATTTGCGTGCGCCGTCAGCCCCTCGGCGCTGGCCAGCTCGGTGATATCCGCGCTCGCGCGGGCCAGCGCCCGTTTTGTATAACAGAGAAAGCTGGATTTTTTGACGAAGCTGTCGACGGAAAGCGGCGAGGAAAACCGGGCGGTTCCTCCGGTCGGCAGCACATGGTTCGGACCGGCGTAATAGTCGCCGAGCGGCTCCGGCGAATAATTCCCGAGGAACACGGAGCCGGCGTTGTCGACCCTGCCGAGGTACGCCGCCGGGTTTTCGACGCAGAGCTCGAGGTGTTCGGGAGCGAGCTCGTTCGCGAAACCGACGGCCTCGTCCATCGTGCCGCACACGACGACCGCGCCGTAGGCGTCGAGCGATTTCCCGATGATCTCCCGGCGGGAGAGGCCCCGGATCTGCCGCTCCAGCTCTTTGAGCGTCTGCTCGGCGACCTTGCGCGAGGTGGTCAGCAGGACGGCGGACGCGAGCACGTCGTGCTCCGCCTGGGACATCAGGTCGGCCGCCAGATAGACCGGATTGGCCGTTTCGTCGGCGAGGATCAGGATCTCGCTCGGCCCGGCGACCATGTCGATGCCGACCGTCCCGAAAAGCTGCTTTTTGGCGGTTGCGACATAGATGTTTCCGGGACCGACGATTTTGTCCACCTGCGGGACGGTTTCGGTCCCGAAAGCGAGCGCGGCGACGGCCTGCGCACCGCCGAACTGGAACACGCGGTCCACCCCCGCTTCGAGCGCGGCGGCCAGAATATCCGGATTCGGCCTGCCGCCCTTTCCGGGCGGGGTCGCCATCACGATCTCCCCGACGCCGGCGATCTTCGCCGGGACCGCGTTCATCAGGACGGAGGACGGATAGGCCGCCGTGCCGCCCGGGACGTAGATCCCGACCCGCGCGAGCGGACGGATGCGCTGCCCCATCGTCACGCCGTCGGCGCGCGTCGTGAACCAGCTCTGCTGTTTCTGCCGCTCGTGGAACGCGCGGATGTTCGCCGCCGCCCGGCCGAGGGCGGACCGGAACGCTTCGCCGCAGGACGCGGCGGCCCGTTCCATTTCCTCCCGGCCGAGCTCGGGCGGTTCGGGCAGCACGCCGTCGAATTTCAGGGTGTACTCCCGCACCGCGCGGTCCCCGCCGGCGCGGACGTCCCCGATGATCCCGGCGACCGTCTTTTCGATCTCCGGATTCGATTTCCGGCCGCGTTCCTTGAGCTGCCGGATCAGGCCGCGCCCGCAGTCACCGCGCGCCTCCTGGATTTTCAGCATGTTTTTTCTTCCTTTCCGCCCGCGGGGACCGCCGCGACGGCCCGCTCCAATTTTCCCGTCAGCGTCTCGATTTCCTCCTTGCGCAACTTCATGCTCGCCGCGTTCACGATCAGCCGCGCCGAAACGCCGCAGATCGTTTCGAGGATCGTCAGGCCGTTCTCCCGCAGCGTCCTTCCCGTTTCGACGATGTCGACGATCGCGTCCGCGAGGCCGAGCAGCGGCGCCAGCTCGACCGATCCCTCGATCCTGATGATCCGCACGTCCATCGCCCTGCTCTCGAAATAGTTCCGGGCAACGCGGGGATATTTCGTCGCGATGGTCTTTGCGGAATATCCTGAGAACAGGTCGGTCCCCCTCCGTCCGGCCAGCGCGAACCGGCACTTTCCGAAGCCGAGATCAAGAACCTCGTAATAGCTTCCGCCCTTTTCGAGGATGGTGTCCTTGCCGACGACGCCGAGGTCGCAGACGCCGTGCTCCACATAGGTGATGACGTCGGCCGCCTTTGCCAGCACGACTTCAAGGTTTCCGCCGACCGGCAGGATCAGTCTGCGGCCCTTGGCGCGCACGGCGGAGCAGTCGCAGCCGACCGTTTCCAGCAGATCGACGGTGCTGTCCTCCAGCCGGCCTTTGGTCAGGGCGATTCTGAGTGGTTTCATTGGTGTTCCAGCCATTTCTATATCAGATTGACGGTCTTGACGGCCTCGCCGACGAGATCGACGCGCTTGATGCCGCTTTTCTGCGCATAGGCGACCGCTTCGTCCCGTGTTTCGAACACGCTCGTCTCGCAGCGGAGCCCCTTGCCGACCAGATACGAAGCGTATTCGGCCGCCTTGATCTCGTAGTCCGGTTCGCCGTGGACCAGAACGTCCATCGGCGGCACCGGGCAGACGTTTCCGCGGTCGAGCAGCGTCTTGGCGATCGCGTCCACGTCGACGGCAAAGCCGATGGCGGGCATCGGTTGCCCGAAATGACTGAGAAGGTTGTCGTAGCGCCCGCCGAGCAGAACGGCGTCGCCGCATTCCTCCACATAGGCGCTGAAGACGATTCCCGTATAATAGTCGTTGCGCTGGACGAGCCCGAGGTCGATGCTCAAGCGTCCGCCCGGCTCCATGTCGGAAAGGGCGCGGTAGATCCGGCGCAGATACCCGAGCGGACCGCCCGCCCCGTCCCCGCCGCACAGCGACTCCGCCCGGTCGAAAACCTCCTCCCCGCCGAACAGCCGGGGAAGCTCCCGCATCGCGCGGACCTGCCCGGTTTGCGGCAGGCCGTCGAGAATCTTGTTCAGGCGGGCGTAATTCTTCGACTCGATCGCGCTGCGGATCTCCTCGCGCAGGTCGTCGGGCACCGGGATCTGCCGGGCGAGCGCGCGGAAAAATCCGGCGTGCCCGAGCTCCAGCCGGTAGCCCGGCACGCATTTGCCCAGCGCCTCGACGGCGGTGGAAAGCGCGTCGAGATCCGCGCGCAGCCCGGCGGCGCCGAGCAGCTCGATGCCGGTCTGGACGGATTCGTCGCTGCGCCCGGCCAGGCCGGGGTTGTTGCGGTAGATCGGCTGGGTATAGTAGAGGCGGACCGGTTTCGGCAGATTCTGCAGCCGGGTCGCGGTCAGGCGCGCGATCGGCAGCGTGGAGTCCGGGCGCATCACGATCAGGCGGCCGCGCCTGTCCGTCATTTTATACATGACTTCCTGCGGGATGCCGGAAAAATCGGGGTCGAACACGTCGTAGAACTCGAATCCCGGGGTTACGACCTCGTGAAAGCCGCGGGCCGCGAAGACATCGCCGAGGGTCTTTTCGATGGAGCGCCTCGTCAGGCATTCCTCAAACAGAAAATCCTTGGTGCCCTCCGGAGTGATTCTGCTGTTCTTCTTCATCAGGTCCGCTCCCCCGCGTTTGATCCGCCGATTGCTTTACCGTGCTACTATAATATCATGGTAAACCGTCCCTGTCAACCTAAAAAAAAGTCATCTGGCTGCTCTGCGGCAAACCCGCCAACACGCCGGCCGCGGCGAAGGTTTCGGTCACGGACTTCGACACCTTTGCGCGCGCCTGCAGGTCGTCGACGGAGATGTACGGCCCCTTTTTCCCGGCTTCGGCCAGGCTGTTGGCCGCGGCCTCCCCCACGCCCGAAATCGAAAGGAACGGCAGGCGGATCTTTCCGTCCTCGACCAGGTATTTTTTCGCATCCGAGCGGTACAGGTCGACCGGCAGCACCTCGATGCCGCGCGCGAGCATCTCGTTGACGATCTGGAGCGTCGCGTAGGCGGACTCCTCCTTGGCGCTCGCCTCCTTGCCCTTCATCGCGATCTCGTTCATCCGGCGGCGGACCGCCTCGCGGCCCCGCATCACGACCGCGCCGTCGAAATCCTCGCTGCGCACGGTGAAATAGGCGGCGTAGTATTCAACCGGCCGGTGCACCTTGTACCAGCCGAGGCGGAGCGTGGAGATCATGTACGCGGCGGCGTGCGCCTTCGGGAACATGTACTTGATCTTCATGCACGAATCGATGTACCACTGCGGCACGCCGTGCTCCTTCATCGCCTTGATGTAATCGTCCGTCAGCAGCTTCGTGGCCTTGCCTTTCCGAGTGATCTCCATGATCTTGAACGCCATCTTCGGCTCAAGCCCCTTCTGGAGCAGGTAGGTCATGATGCTGTCGCGCGTTCCGATCACTTCCGAAATCGTGCAGGTCTTGTTTTTGATGAGCTCCTGCGCGTTGCCGAGCCAAACGTCCGTGCCGTGGGACAGGCCGGAAATCTGAAGCAGGTCGGAAAACGTCTTCGGCTGGGAATCGATCAGCATCTGGCGCACGAAGCTGGTGCCGACCTCCGGCAGCGAAAACGTTCCGGTTTTGGAATCGATGTCCTCCGGACTGACGCCGAGCGCCTCGGTGGAGGTGAACAGCGACATGACCGCGGGGTCGCTCATCGAAACGTCCATCACGGGGATGCCCGTGTAATCCTCCAGGTAGCGGTAGATGGTCGGGACATCGTGGCCGAGCTCGTCGAGTTTGCAGATGGTGTCGTGGATCGAGTGGAAGTCGAAGTGAGTCGTGATGTTGTCCGAGTGCTGGTCGTTGGCCGGGTGCTGCACCGGGCAGAAATCGAAGATCTCCTTTCCTTTCGGCACGACGACCATGCCGCCCGGATGCTGGCCGGTCGTGCGTTTGACGCCGGTGCAGCCCATCGCGAGGCGCAGTTCCTCCGCCCGGTGCATCACAAGGCCCCGCTCCTCCTCGTACTTCTTGACGAAGCCGAGCGCGGTCTTGTCCGCGACGGTCGCGATGGTGCCGGCTTTGAACACATGGTCCTTGCCGAACAGCCTTTCCGTGTAGCGGTGGGCGCTGGACTGGTATTCGCCGGAAAAGTTCAGGTCGATATCCGGCGTCTTGTCCCCGTCGAATCCGAGGAAGGTCTCGAACGGGATCGTGTGCCCGTCCCGGTTGTATTCGGCGCCGCAGACCGGGCATTTTTTCGGCGGCAGGTCGAAGCCGCTGCCGACGCTGCCGTCCGTGACGAACTCGCTGTGCCTGCACTTCGGGCAGACATAGTGCGGCTGCAGCGGATTGACCTCCGAGATGCCGGCCAGGTTGGCGACGAGCGAGGAGCCGACGGATCCCCGCGAACCGACGAGGTACCCGTGCGCGACCGAATCCGACACCAGCTTCTGCGCGATCATATAAAGGATCGAAAAGCCGTGCTTGGTGATCGAGCCGAGCTCGCGCTCCACGCGCTTCTGCACGATTTCCGGCAGCGGATCGCCGTAAAGCTCCTTCGCCCGCCTCCAGGTGATTTCGGTCAGCTGTTCCTCCGCGCCCTCGATGAACGGCGGAAACGTGCCCTCCGGGATCGGGCGGATCTCGTCGATCGCGTCCGCGATGCGGTTCGGGTTCGTCACGACGACCTCAAACGCCTTTTCTTTCCCGAGGTAGGAGAATTCCTCCAGCATCTCCGCGGTCGTGCGGAAATAAAGCGGAGCCTGCTCGTCCGTGTCCTTGTAGCCGAGGGCGTTCATCAGGATCTTGCGGTAAGCGCCGTCCTTCGGGTCCATGAAATGGACGTCGCACGTCGCGGCCACGGGAAGGCGCAGCTTTTCGCCGAGCTTGACGACCGTGCGGTTGAACTCCCGGATTTTCTCCTCGTCCGGCACCATGCCGTCCCGGATCAGGAACCGGTTGTTCCCGACGGGCTGGATCTCGAGGTAATCGTAAAACGACGCGATGTCGCACAGCGCCGGCCACGGCTGCGCGTTGACGATCGCGCTGTAAAGCTCTCCGGCTTCACAGGCGCTGCCGACCAGAATGCCCTCCCGGTATTTCATCAGCTCCGATTTCGGGATGCGCGGAGAGCGGTAAAAATAATCGAGATGGGCCTTTGAGATCAGTTTGTAGAGGTTTTTGAGCCCGGTCTGGTTTTTCGCCAGCAGGATCATGTGGTAGGTTTTCATTTTCTTGATGTCGCCGCCGGCGAGGGACGTGTTGATATCCTGCGCCGCCTTCGCGCCGCTGTCTTCCGAAAGCATCTGAAGAAGCCGAAGGAAGATCCGCCCGAGCACGGCGGCGTCGTCGCAGGCGCGGTGATGGCGGAACGGGGCGAGCTTCAGGTACTTTGCGACGGTGTCGAGCTTGCAGTTCTTGATGCCGCGCAGCATCGAACGGCACATCGGGACCGTGTCGATATAAGTGTTTTCGAACTTCATGCCGCAGCGCCCCGCCGCGACGCGGATGAACGAGGTGTCGAAATCGGCGTTGTGCGCGATCAGGATCGCGTCGTCCCCGCAGAAGCGGAAAAAGTCCCCGAGCGCTTTCTGTTCCTTCGGCGCGTCCCGCACCATTTGGTCCGTGATGCCGGTCAGCTCCGTGATCTTCGGCGGGATCGGGCGCTCCGGATCGACGAACGTATCGAAGGAATCGGCGACCGCGCCGCCTTTGATGCGGACCGCGCCGATTTCGGTGATGCGGTCCGTCGTGGGGCTCAGGCCCGTGGTCTCGATGTCGAACGCGATGAATTCGCCGGAAAACGCCCGGTCGGAACGGCCCTTGACCGCCGGGACCAGGTCGTTGACGAAATAGGCTTCGGTCCCGTAGAGGACCTTGATCGGCGTCCCTTTCTTTTTCAGTTCCTCCGCCGTGTTCATCGCGTCCGGGAACGCCTGCGCGACGCCGTGGTCCGTCACCGCCACCGCCTTGTGCCCCCACTTCGCCGCCCGGCGGATCAGGTCCGAAACGGAGTTGACGGCGTCCATCGCGGACATGTTCGAGTGCAGATGCAGTTCGACGCGCTTCTCCTGCGCGTCGTCCACCACTTCGATCTGTTTGACCGTCGCGATGCTTTTCGGCCGCAGGACGATCTCATGGTCGTACTTATCGTATTCCACGTCCCCGCGGACCAGAACGGACATGCCTTTCGCAAGTGTGTCCAGCATCCTGCACTGGGCGGCCATCTCGATGATCTTGAGCGTGATCGAGCCGGTGTAGTCCGTGATGTTGACGGAGTAAATTTTTCTCTGCCTGTCCCGCGTCGCCCTCTGCTCGACGGAGAAAATCTCCCCCCAGACGGCGGCGCTGCCGATATCCGGCGTGATTTTCGAAATCGGGATCGGCTTCTGGCGCGGCAGATGCCCGTAAAGCTCCCGCGCGCTGTCCAAAACGATGGTCGGGAACAGCGTTTCCGCTCTGCGCACGCTGATCTTGCGGGGGGTCGTCCCGTTTTGCAGCGAGGCTTCGGCCCGCTCCGCCTTTTCCTGCGTTTCCTCGCGGCGTTTCTTTTCCTCTCCGATCTTTTTCCGGTTGATCGAAACGGTCGCGCCGGGCTCCGCGGAAAGGATTCCGTCGAACTCCACCGGCAGCGGAAAACCGAACTGCTCCCGGATCAGATCCGAAAGGATCCGGTCCACATGGCGGGACAGCAGGACCTCCCCGCCGCCGTGGCGCAGGGTGATGAGCAGCTTCCCGTTTTCAAGTTTCGCCCTCGAATCGGACAGCGTCCCGTTCACGCTGGCTTCGCGCCGCTTGAGTTCCATGACGAGGCTCGGGTAATAATCGAGCGAGAAGGATTCCTTCGGGAAAGACGGCTTCACGCTCGCCTTCGACAGCCGCAGCTGCCGGCAGGAAACGATGCTGCTTTCGACGGTGTCCAGAACGCCGCGCTCCACCAGTTCCGGGAACGACACGTTGGCCGTCAGTCTCCTTTTCGCCGAATCGATTTGCAGCGAGGCGATCCTGCCCTCGCAGACCGGTTCCGGAAACCGGGAAACATCTATGTATTCGCGAAAAAAATCTCCAAACTTCTTCAAAAGTTTCACCCTTTACATCCGGTCGATTTCCGCAAGCAGGCTTTCGACCAGCCCGTCCTCCGGAACCCTGCGGACGATCTTCCCTTTTTTAAACAGCAGACCTGCGCCGTCCCCGCCGGCGATTCCAACGTCCGCCTCCCGCGCTTCCCCCGGTCCGTTGACGGCGCAGCCCATGACCGCGACCGTCAGATTTTTTTCGCACCCGGCAAGGCGGCGCTCCACCTCGCCCGCAATTCCGATCAGATCGATCTTGGTCCTGCCGCACGTCGGGCACGAAACGATCCGGATTCCGCCGCGCAGCGAAAGGGCTTTGAGAAGATCGATTCCGGCCTTGGCCTCCCGCACCGGATCCGCCGTGAGGGACACGCGGATGGTGTCGCCGATCCCGTGCGCCAGCAGCGAGCCGATCCCGACGGCCGAGCGGAGGATCCCCATCCGTTCGCTCCCCGCCTCCGTCACGCCGAGATGGAGCGGATAGTCGCACCGGCCGGCGACCAGCTCGTTCGCACGGATCATCGCGCGCACATCGGACGATTTGACCGAAACGACGAGATTGCGGAAGCCGCACCGTTCCAGAAGGGCGGTTTCCTGCATCGCGCTCTCCGCCAGGGCTTCCGGCGTCGGGCCGCCGTACCGCTCCAGCAGATCTTTTTCGAGCGAGCCGGAATTGACGCCGACGCGGATCGGGATCCCACGCTCCGCACAGGCGTCGGCGACCGCCCGGACCCGCTCGCCGGAACCGATGTTGCCCGGATTGATCCGAATCGCGTCGGCGCCCGCCTTCACGCAGGCAAGCGCCAGGCGGTAATCGAAATGAATGTCCGCGACAACGGGCGTTTTGACCGCCTCCCTGACGGCCGGGATCAGGGCGACCGCCGCCTCGTCCGGAACCGCGACGCGGAGGATCTCGCAGCCGGCGCTTTCCAGTCCGGCCGCCTGCCGCACGTTTCCCGGCACATCCGAAGGGGAGACGTTCAGCATCGACTGGACCGTGACCGGAGCGCCGCCGCCGACGGCGACCGGACCGACCATGACCCTTCTCGACTTTCTCATGAGCCGCCCAGGCCCTTCCCGGTGACCAGACGGAGGATGTCGCTGTAGGTGACGATCGCCATGAATCCCATCAAAAGGCAGAACCCCGCCGTCTCCACCCATCCTTCGTACTCCGGCTTGATCGGTTTGCGGCGCACCGCCTCGATCAGAAGAAACAGCAGCTTGCCGCCGTCGAGCGCCGGGAACGGCATCAGGTTGATGACGCCGAGGTTGACGGTCAGCACCATCATCATATAGAAGATGTTGTTGAGCCCCGCCAGAAAGCTGCGTGCCAGCCCGGCGGTCACGGCCTGGCCGATCACGCTGGCCGCGCCGACCGGCCCGGCCACGTCGTTGAAGCTGAATTTCCCGGAAACGAACCCGATCAGGCTGTACCACACCATCCGGACCGTCGAAACCGTGTCCTGGACGGACTTTTCGACCATGGTCCCGGCATTCTTTTCGATCGGCATCACATAAAAATCGAGCGTCAGATATTTTTTGCCCTCGACGACGCGGCTCGCGAACTTGATGTTTGGAAACGTGAGCAGCTTTCCCCCGCGCACGACTTCGAGATCGACGGAATCGGGATTGGCCGTCGCGAACGCGAAGCTGAGGTCCCGGTCGCCGTAAATGCGGTAATGGTCGACGGAAACGAACGTGTCCCCGCGGCGGAGCCCCGCCTGCTGGAGCGCGGAATTTTTGGTAAACTGCGAAATGGTCGTGGACGAAAACGCGCTTTCCTGCCCCAGCAGGACCATCATCAGGACAAGGCCGAGCAGGATGTTCATCACGGCGCCCATCACGACGACCAGCGCCCGCTTCCACACCGGCTTGCCGGCGAACGAGCGCTCGTTTGTGCTTTTGCCGTCCTCGCCTTCCATCGCGCAGAAGCCGCCGATCGGCAGCAGGCGCAGCGAATATTTGGTTTCCTTTCCCTGAAAGCGGAACAGGGTCGGGCCCATGCCGATCGCGAATTCATTGACCCGGATTCCGCAGAGCTTCGCTGTGAAAAAATGTCCGAATTCGTGAATGAAAATCATAAACCCGAACAGCAGGACCGCAATCAGGATCAGAAGTACTTTGATAATGGTCAATCACCTCTCAGAAATGCCGGCGGCGGCCAGCACATATCCGCGTGCCGCCGCATCCGCCTCGAAAACTTGATCGACGGAGCCGGTCTGCTCTGCATCCGGCTGGCGCTCCGCCGCCTCCCATACCAGTTCGCCGATCTCCAAAAACGAAATTTGATGCTTCAGGAACAGCCCGACGGCCGCCTCGTTCGCCCCGTTCGCCGCGGCGGGCGCAAGCCCGCCGCGGCGGAGCGCCCGCCTGCACGCCGCAAGGCAGCGGAAAGTCCTCTCGTCCGGCCTTGCGAACGTCAGCTTTCCGTACTGCGCAAGGTCCAGCGCTTCGGCCCGCGAGGGGACGCGGTCCGGATAAGTGACGGCGTACTGGATCGGCAGGCGCATATCCGGCACGCCGAGCTGCGCGATCACGGAATGATCCGCAAACTCCACCATGGAATGGATCACGCTTTCGCGCTGGACCAGCACGTCGATCCGCTCGTCTGGAACGCCGAACAGCCGGGAGGCTTCGATCACCTCCAGACCCTTGTTCATCATCGTCGCGGAGTCGATCGTCACTTTCGTTCCCATCCTCCAGGTCGGGTGGCGCAGGGCCTGTTCGGGCGTCACGTCCCGCAGTTCCTCCGCGGTTTTCCCAAAGAACGGTCCGCCGGAAGCCGTCAGGATGATGCGCCGGACGGCTTTTGCCCCGGGGCTGCCCTGAAGGCACTGGAAAACGGCCGAATGCTCGCTGTCCACCGGAAGGAGACGGACGCCGCGCTCCTTTGCGGCGCGCACGACCAGTTCCCCGGCCGCGACCAGCGTTTCCTTGTTGGCGAGCGCCACGTCCTTTCCGGCCTCGATCGCCGCGAGCGTCGGCCGCAGGCCGACCATTCCGACGACGGAATTGCAGACAAGGTCCGCCGCCGGGAAACGGGCCGCCTCGCACAGACCGTCCATCCCCTCCACGACTTTCACCGGCAGGTCGCGGACCGCCGTCCGCAGGCGTTTTGCGGCGGCGGGATCGGACACCGCCGCGAGCCGCGGGGAAAATTCCCTGATCTGGTCTTCGAGCAGCGCAACGTTTCTGTTCGCGGCGAGCGCGCAGATTTTCAGCCCCAGGCCGCGCGCCACATCCAGCGTCTGCGTGCCGATGGAACCGGTCGAGCCCAGGACGGATAAAGTTCGTTTCATAGTATTCACCATTCGTTCGGATTATTGCAGATTCGGGATAAAATCAATTCGTCACGATCGGAAGGACCTGGACCAGAAAATAGACGAACGGCGCCTCGAAGATCACGCTGTCGAAGCGGTCGAGGATTCCCCCGTGCCCGGGGATGATCTCGCTGAAGTCCTTGATGTGGCAGCTCCGCTTGATCAGCGAAAAGCTCAGGTCCCCCAAAATCGACATTCCCGTTCCGAAAACGCCGATCAAAAGCAGGGACAGATAGCTGACCCTGACCCGGTACGCATAATAGACCGCCTGGAACAGATAGCCGAACACCAGCATGGCGGCGACGTTCAAGACAAGGCCCCCGACGGCGCCCTCCACCGTTTTGTTCGGACTGATGTTCGGACACAGCTTGTGCCGGCCGAAAAAGGTCCCCGCGAAGAACGCCCCGACATCCGCCGCCCATGCGGAAAAGATGCCGATGATCACATAGAACATCCCGTGGCTTCCTCCGATTTCCCGCAGGCTGATCAGGGTTCCGAGCGCGGTCGGGATCAGGAGCGACATGCTGTAGATCACGCCGACTTCCCGGAACGTGATCTGCGGCTGGTAAAAGATCAGCGCGCCGAAAATGACGACCGTATAGAGAAAATAGGCCGCTCCGTGCCAAAACGGATCGGAAAGGAACGGGAACACGGCGGAAAACAGAAAGCTCGGCACCAGGAGGACCAAATTTTTGGCGAGCCCGAGCGCCGAAACGATCTCATAGACCGCAAGGACCGAGATCAGCGCGATCGCAAGATTCAGCGCGGCCGGAAACGCGCTGTTGCAGACGACGATCGCAATCAGGAAAAAGGTAAGCGTGACTGCGGATGTGATTCTCGTTTTCAATCAAATTCCTCCGAACCGCCTGTTCCGGGCGGCATAGGCGTCCAGCGCCTGGTCAAGATCCTCCGGCCGGAAATCGGGCCAGAGAATATCCATCGAGACGAATTCCGAATACGCGCACTGCCACAGCAGAAAATTGGAAAGCCGGTGCTCGCCGCTCGGACGAAGGATCAGATCCGGATCCGGCTGGCCGGCGGTATAAAGCCTGCGGGAAAAGCCCTCCTCGTCGATGTCCTCGGGGCGGATGACGCCGTCGCGGGCCTCCCGCGCCAACGTTCTGGCCGCGCGGAGAATCTCCGCGCGGCCGCCGTAGTTCAGCGCGATGTTCAGCACCATTCCCGTCCTGTGTTCGGAAACCCGGACCGTTTCCGCAATCAGTTCCCTGAGCTGCGGATCGAAAGCCTCCACGTCCCCCAGAAACCGGACCCTGACGTTTTCATCGAGAAAATTGACAAGGGCGTCGGCGAGATACTGCTTGAACAGCTTCATCAGGGCGAGCACCTCGCTCTGCGGCCGCTTCCAGTTTTCCGTCGAAAAGGCGTACACCGTCAGGTAGCGGATCCCGATCCTGCTGCAGTAGCGCACAATGGTCTTGAAGACTGCCGCGCCCGCGGCGTGGCCCGCCGAGCGCGGCAGTCCGCGCTTTTTTGCCCACCGTCCGTTTCCGTCCATGATGATCCCCAGATGTTCGGGCAGCCTTCTCGTCGTCATCGGCGTCAAATCTCCAGAATTTCCTTTTTCTTGGTTTCAAGGACGCGGTCCGTTTCCTTGCAGTACTTGTCGGTCAGCTCCTGCGTGTGTTTTTCCGCGGTTTTGAGGTCGTCCTCCGTCAACTCGGCGTTCTTTTTTTTCGCCTTCAGCTTCTCCATCGCGTCCCTGCGGATGGAACGGATCGCGACCTTGCACTCCTCGGCCATTTTCCCGATTTCCTTGACCAGGTCCCTGCGCCTTTCCTCTGAAAGCTGCGGAAAAACCAGACGGATAATTTTGCCGTCGCTCTGCGGGTTGATCCCAAGGTCGGAGGTTTCGATCGCCCTTTCAACCGCTTTGCAGATTGAAATGTCCCACGGCTGGATGGTCAGGACGCGGGCCTCGCTGACGGAAACCGCCGCAAGCTGATTGATCGCGGTCGGCGTGCCGTAATAATCCACGCGGATCTTGTTGAGGACGGCGGGGCTGGCCCTTCCCGCGCGAATGGCGGCGTAGTCGCCCGAGAGGACCGCGATGCTCTTTTTCATGCGCGTTTCCGCATCGGACAGAATTTCCTTCATGACAAATCCTCCTTCGCATCTTTCACAATGGTTCCGATCGGCTCGCCGCAGACCGCTTTGACGATGTTCTCCGGCTGGTCGATATTGAACACGAGGATCGGAATATGATTATCCATACAAAGCGAAGCGGCGGTGCTGTCCATGACCTGAAGCCCCCTGTTCAGAACGTCGAGGAACGACAGGGAGCTGAAACGGACGGCGTTTTCGTTCTGTCTGGGATCGCTGTCGTAAACCCCGTCGACCATCGTCGCCTTCAGGACGATGTCCGCATCGATCTCCGCCGCCCGGAGCGCCGCGGCGGTGTCGGTCGAAAAGAACGGGTTGCCGGTGCCGCAGCCGAACACGACCACCCGGCCCTTTTCCATGTGGCGGACGGCGCGGTTCCGGATATAGGGCTCCGCGATCTGCCTCATTTCGATCGCGGTCTGCACGCGGACCGGCACGCCGAGCTGTTCGAGCGCGTCCGCCACGCCGAGCGCGTTGATCGTCGTCGCCAGCATTCCCATATGGTCCGCGCGCGTGCGGTCCATTTTTCCGCTGCTGCGCCCGCGCCAGAAGTTCCCGCCGCCGACGACGATGCCGATCTGCACGCCCATATCCGCGCACTCCTTGACCGGGCGGCAGATTTCCAGGACCCTGTCGAAGTCGATGCCGTGTTTTTTGTCCCCGGCCAGGCTTTCCCCGCTTAATTTTAATAGGATTCGCTTATATTTCGGCTGCAATTCCAACACTCCTGTCCAATTTCTTTTATTTTACATGATGGATTCCGCAAAGTAAAGCGTTTCATCCCGCAATCGAGGGGATTCCCGCCGATTTTCGGTGCCCGGGGACCGGCTTTCGGGCCGAATGTCCCGCGTTTTCAGGCCATAAAAACGGCCGCCCAACCCGAAGGAAATTGGCGGCCTCGCATTCCGTTGTTCAAACGGCGCTGCAGTTATTTTGATTTGCTTTTGATGATCCGGTTCAGCTCGTCCATAAACGTGTTGATGTCCTTGAACTGGCGATAGACCGAGGCAAAGCGGACATAAGCCACTTCGTCGACGTTCTTGAGCTTTTCCATCGCGTATTTGCCGATCAGGCTGGACGGGACCTCGCGGTCCAGGGAATTTTGAAGCATGTTTTCGATTTCGTCCACGATTTTTTCGAGCGTCTCGATCGAAACGGGGCGTTTTTCGCACGCGCGCAGAAGGCCGTTCAGGAGCTTGTTGCGGTCGAACGCTTCGCGGGACTTGTCCTTTTTGATCACGACGATGGGCACGGTCTCGATGACCTCGTAGGTGGTGAACCGCTTCGAGCATTTCAGGCATTCGCGGCGCCTGCGAATCCGTTCGCCCTCATCCGTCGGACGGGAATCGATGACTTTACTTTCGCCATAACCGCAATAAGGGCATTTCATTGCCGCTTCACCTCCGCTTTTCTGGCAATATTATACCAATTTTTAAAAAATATCGCAAGAGAAAACCTGAAATCCCTCATAAAATCAACCGGTCCACGGTCCGTTTCGCTTCAAGAAGCTCGCCGAGTTTTCCAAAACTGTCCCGGTACACTTCGATCATCAGGTCTCCGTCGAACCCGAAGCTCCGGAGCATGCGGGTCAGGGCCGGAAAATCCATTCGCCCGAAGCCGGGAAGGAGGCAGTCCGAAGCTGGGCTGTTGTCGTTGATATGGACGTGGACAATCCGGTCGCCCATCGCCCGGCAGATCCGGAACGGATCCTCTCCGCCGCGGACGGCCTGCTTGATGTCCAGCACGAAGGCGCAGCCGGTCCCGCACGCTTTTTTCATCCGGGAAAGAAAACCGGGATCGTCGCTGAGAAATCGGTCCACGTTCTCCTGCGCGACCGTGACCCCGAAAGATTTGCCCAGCTCAAAAAGACGCGCGTACCGTTCAAAGTACATTGTTTCCGGAATGCGGGCGCGTTTGTCGCTCCGCTCGCCGTGCAGCACGAGAAGTTTGGCGCCGAGGCGGCTGCAGGCTTCGAAATAGCGCTTGTAAAACTCCAGGCCGTCGAGAAAGCGCCGCTCGTAATCGGAAAACAGCAGGTAGCTTTCATACCCGGACGTGAACGGATGAATCGAGCGGATCCGGCCTCCGGCATCGTCCGCGCGCATCTTCAATTCATCGATGTAGCTTTTTTCAAGTTCGCTGAACGTATTGAAGAAGATTTCAAATTCCCGAAACCCCATCTTCAGCAAAGTCGAAAACGCATCCTCCAGCGGCATCGGATAAAGGCATGCCGTGGAAATGCCGGATTTCATGCGACCACCACCCTCCGACAATTATATGCCCGCGCCGGCGAAATGTCCAGTTTAAACCCGGCCCGGGAGGGGCATTCTAATTTTAAGCGGAAAAACGGCGGAAAAGGAGGCGCGGACATGCAAAACAAAAAACGGACCGAAATCCTGCGGGAGCTGTCCCGCGTTTCCCGGCTGAGCATGGAGGCCGCCGAACTGGTCCTGCCCAGCGTGCGGGACCGGGAACTGAGGGAACGAATCGAGCGCCAGATGGAAAGCTACCGGGAGACGGCGGAAAAATCGGCGGAGCTCCTGCGCGGGTACGGGTTGGCCCCGGCGGAGGCGGGCGGCCTGACGCGCCGGGCCGTCCGGGGTTCCGTCAAGCTGGGCATCGCCCGGAACAAAAGCCCGCGGAGGATCGCCCGGATCGCGCTGAACGGCACGGCGGCCGCGATGGCGGACCTCGCCCGGACGATGGACCTCTCGGCGGACGACGACCCGGAGGGAAGAAAACTCGCGGAAAAATATCTCGACGCGGGCCAGAAAGACATCGATCATCTGAGAAAATACCTGTAAAGACTCTCCGCACATCCCGCAGGGGCGGACGGCCCGCTTGATTTCACCGGCGGATTTCGCTATACTATGATTGAAACGCGGACGGAAGCGCCGGAAACCGGAGCTTCCCGTATTTTTCATACATAGGAAGGTTTCTGTCAATGGGTTTGCTCGGTGTCGGCAATCTGGAAAAATCGTTCGGGATGCGCACGGTTCTCAGCGGTGTTTCCTTCGAGATACAGGAAAACGACCGGGTCGGGCTCGTCGGCGCCAACGGCTGCGGCAAAACGACGCTGTTCCGGCTCCTCACCGGGGAGCTTTCCCCGGACGCCGGCGTGATTTCAAAAGCCGGCAAAACGAAGCTCGGCTATATGGAGCAGCATGTCTGCCGGGATCTGGGGCGCAGCGCTTTCGACGAGGTCCTGACCGTTTTCTCCGCGCTGCTCTCCCAGGAGCGGGAACTCGAGGAAATCGAAAAAAAACTTCGGAACGCGTCCGGAAAGGAGCTCGACAGCCTTGTCGAGCGTCAGGCCGCCCTGAACGACCGCTATGTCCGCGACGGCGGCCTCACGTTCCGGAGCAGATCCCGTTCGGCGCTCCTGGGACTCGGCTTTTCGGAGGAACAGATCGAAACCCCCGTCGGGCGGCTGAGCGGCGGGCAGCGGGCGAAACTCCAGCTCGCCAAGCTCCTGCTCGGCGGCGCGAACCTGCTGCTGCTCGACGAGCCCACCAACCATCTGGATCTCCGGGCGGTCGAGTGGCTGGAGGATTTTCTGCGGTCCACCGCCTCGGCGTTTCTGGTCATCTCGCACGACCGCTATTTCCTCGACCGCATCACGAACCGGACGTTTGAGCTCCGGAATTGCCGGCTGAGCGTTTACAAGGGAAACTATTCCTCCTACCTTGAGCAAAAAGAGGACTCCGAGCTGGCCGTGCGGCGAAAATATGAGAACACGAAAAAAGAAATCGGCCGGCTGGAGGGCATCGTCGAGCAGCAGCGCCGGTGGAACCGCGAAAAGAACATCCGGACGGCGGAAAGCAAGCAGAAAACGATCGACCGGCTCGAACAGACGCTGGTCAGGCCGGAAGCCGAGAAAGACGCGCTGCGTTTCCGCTTCGGGATCCGCACGCGCAGCGGAAACGACGTGCTCGCGGTGAAAAACCTCTCGCTTTCATTCGGGGGAACCGCCCTGTTCCGGAACGTCTCGTTCGAGATCCGCCGCGGCGACCGCGCATTCCTGATCGGCCCGAACGGATGCGGAAAAACGTCGCTGCTCAAAGTGCTGCTCGGGCGGCTCCGTCCGGACGGAGGCTCCGTGCGCATCGGGACCGGCGTGGGAATCGGCTATTACGACCAGCTCCAGACCGGGCTGCGCCCGGAAAAAAGAGTGATCGACGAGATCTGGGACCACTACCCCGCCATGACGGAAACGCAGATCCGAAGCGCGCTCGCCGTCTTTCTGTTCCGGGGGGACGAGGTGTTCAAGGAGGTCTCCGCGTTGAGCGGCGGAGAGCGGGCGAGGCTCCTGCTTCTGCGTCTGATGCTCTCGCGCGACAATTTTCTCCTGCTCGACGAACCGACCAACCACCTGGATCTACCCTCCTGCGAAGCGCTGGAGGACGCGCTTGCGGATTACGAGGGGACCCTGCTGGTCGTTTCCCACGACCGGTATTTCATCAACAAGATCGCGGACCGGATCTATGCGCTCGAACCCGGCGGCCTGCTGGACTGCGGCGGCAGCTGCGACGAGAACGCGGAGGGCGCGAAGGCTCCGTCCGTCTCCGGTGCCCGAAAAAGCACCGCGGCCGGGAACGATTACAAACGCCGGAAAGAACGGCGGGCGGAAGCCCGAAAGGAAAAATCCGCGATCCTGAAGCTGGAAGAAAAAATCGACCGCAACGAAAGGACGATTTCAGAGCTCGAGGGCAGGCTGGGGGATCCGGCCGTTGCGAGCGATTACCAGGCCGCGATGGACCTTTCCGGGCAGATCGAAGCGCTGAAGCGGGAAAACGAAGCGCTGTTCGACCGCTGGAGCGTCCTTGCGGCGGAATACGGGGAAGCGTAAGGCGGCAAAATTAAAAAAGCGCGGCCGCTCCGGCCACGCTGCTGTGCGATTCTATTTTGCAAGGACGGGGTTGCATTGGAACTGCTGGAGCTGCCTGATGAAATCGTCCGCGTTGTCACTGTCAACTTCGATCTTAAGCGGCTTGGATAAATCCAGGCTGAAGATTCCCATAATCGACTTTGCATCAATTTGATATTTGTCCGTTGCAAGCTGGATTGGAAAACTGTAATGGTTTGTCAGGGTGACAAATTTCTTTACCGCTTCAATACTGGATAAGAGAATCGAAGTCGTGTACATGCAGTTACCTCCTAGGTATATTAATATCTCTTCATCTATAGTAATATATAGCAATTTTCGCCCGCGGTCAATATTCATGTTGCCTATAAGATCATTTGAAAAAGCGAAACAATTATGAAATTTTAAGGATGCGCCGATGAAAGTATCGATAATCACCCTCGGGTGCAAGGTCAACCAATATGAATCCCAGGTCCTTCTGAACCGGTTCCGGTCCCGCGGCTTTACGCCGGCCGAAGCCGGCGAGCCCTGCGACGTCGTCGTGATCAATACCTGCACGGTCACCGCCGCGAGCGACCGCAAGGGAAGGCAGGCGCTGCGCCGGGCGCGCCGGGAACATCCGGACGCGGTGCTGATCGTGACGGGCTGCCTGCCGCAGGCTTTTCCGGAAAGCGAAACGCGGCTGCCGGAAGCCGACATCGTCCTCGGCAATTCCAACCGCTCCTCTCTTCTTCCGGATCTGCGGCGTTTTTTGGAAAACCGCAGGCGGATCGTGGACATCGTGCCGCACGAGCGGGGCGAACGATTCGAGGCGATGAGCACGGACCGTTTTTTTGAGCGGACCCGCGCTTTTCTGAAGATCGAGGACGGCTGCAACCGCTACTGCTCGTACTGCATCATCCCCCACGCGCGCGGGCCGGTCCGCTCCAAGCCGATGGAGGACCTGGGGCGGGAGCTCGCCGCGATCGCGGCGGGCGGTTACCGGGAGGTCGTCCTGACCGGGATCAATCTTTCCGCCTACGGGCAGGACCTGGGCCTGACGCTCTGCGACGCTGTGGACGCCGCCTGCGGGACGGACGGCGTCCTGCGGGTCCGCCTCGGCTCGCTGGAACCGGAACGCCTGGAGAAAGACGTCATCGACCGCCTGCGCGCGCAGAAAAAGCTCTGCCCCCAGTTCCATCTTTCGCTGCAAAGCGGCTGCGACGAAACGCTGCGGCGCATGAACCGGCATTACCGGGCGGACGAGTACCGGGAGATTGTCCGGAATCTGCGGGCGGCTTTTCCGAACGCCGCGATCACCACGGACGTCATGGTCGGATTCCCGGGTGAAACCGCGCGCGAATTTGAAACTTCCCTCGCTTTTATCAAAGAGATCGGCTTCGCGAAAGCGCATGTGTTCGCGTATTCCCGCCGCCCTGGCACGGCCGCCGACCGCGCGCCGGATCAGGTGGAGCCGCGGGTCAAGGAGGAGCGCAGCCGCCGTATGATCGCGGCGGCTGCGGAAACCAGACGCGCGTTTTTGCAGCGGCAGGTCGGCCGGACCGAACAGGTCCTGTTCGAGCAAAGGCGCCCGGAAGGTGACTACGAGGGCTACACGGCGAACTACACGCCGGTGCGGGTCGGCGGCGGACGGGATCTGCGCGGAAAGCTGATCCCCGTGCGCATCCGGGAGGCGGCCGGCGATTTTTGCAGGGCGGAGCCTGCGGACGGATCACCGTTTTAACGCTTCCACAACGTTCTGGACCTCCCGTTTGGTCTGGTCCGTATCCAGATAATCGCACGAATAGAACATAAACCCGTCGCAGGGAGTCTTCCGGCCGTATTCCACTTGGCTCGCAAGGATATTGCCCGCCTGCTTCCACGTCCCGCTGTCCGCGTCGGAGCCCGCCTTGTAAACGGCGAGGCCGAAATAGAGCTTGACGTTTCGGTTCGTGACCATTCCTCTCCATGTTTTCGCCGCCGCGTCGTACGGAAGGACCGCGTTCTCAAAGTTGACATAAAGCTGCGGGCAGATATAATCGACATAACCGGAAACGGAGCACCAGGAACGGACGTCCGCGCCCATGCTGAGGTCGTTCTGCACGTTGGCCTGCGGCGCGATCCCGAACGGCAGCGAGGGCTTGACGGATTTTGTTTCGCGGTAGACAAGCGACACCAGCGCGCTGACGTTCGCCTGCCGCCACTCCAGCAGGCCGAGCGGCGTGCCCGTTTTCTTCGCCGCCGCGCAGTAGGAGTCGTAAGCCTTTTTGTCGAACGCCGCGTCCTGCGTCGGATAAAAATAATCGTCAAACTGGATCCCGTCCACGTCGTAATTCCGCGCGATCTCCTTGACCCCGTCCGCGATCCTGCGCCGGACGTCCGCATAGGCCGGGTTGAAGTATTTCCCCTTCCCGAAATCCACGACCCAGTCGGCCTTGGCCGGGTCTTTTTTCCAGGTGTTGTACAGATTCCCGACCGCAAGGATGGACGGCGTCCCGTCGACCTGGATGCGCAGCGGATTGACCCACGCATGGATCTTCAGGCCCGCGCCGTGGCAGGTCTCCACCATGAGCGCAAGCGGATCGTAGCCCGGGTTCACCCCCTGCGTCCCGCCGACCACATGGCTCCACGGGAAATAGGCGGATTTGTAAAGCGAGTCGCCGAACGGCCGCACCTGCACGATCAGCGTGTTCATGCCGCATTTTTTCGCGTTGCCGACGATCCGGTTGAATTTATTGAGAAACGCCGTCTTGCTTTTATCGTCTTCACGGCTCATGTTCAGACTGAGATACGGCACCCAGACGGCCCTCATCTCATCCGCGGCTCCGGCGATCTTCGGGGCCGTCTGTCCCGCGGAGCCGGAAGCGGCGCCTCCGGATGCGGCCGGCGCGCCGCCGGAAGCAACGTCCGCCGAAGCCGGGATTCCCCCGTCCCGGTTGAGATTGACCGCCATGGTAACCGCGATCGCGGCCGCGAGGATGCAGATGCACGTCAGGACGCTGTGCCGATCCAACAGGCGGATCACCATATTTTTTTCATCCTTTCCATCACCGGACTGCCGAAAAAGCCGCGCGGCTGCAAAATGGCGGCGCAGTTTTGCCTTTCCGTATCGGCCGCGTCCGCCGTTTTGATCCGCATGAGTTTCGGCAGTCTGAAAGTTCTTGACAGATGTGCGGAGATCCTGTAAAATAATGCTTTCGGAGGTGGGAACATGTTTTTTATCGTTGGAATCACGAGCGGGACGGCCGCGCTCGGACTGCGGCGGTGCGGCTTTTTCCCCTGCTGTTCCCGGGGCGGCGCCGCCGCGGTCACCTGCCTCTACCGGCAGTTCACATTTTTCTTCCTGCCGCTGTTCCGGTTTGGAAAGCGGTACTTCGTTTCCTGCCCCTGCTGCGGCGCGGTCTACGAAATCGGCCGGGACGAGGGAAAGCGGATCGAGCGCGACCCGCAGGCGGAGATCGATCCGGGAAAGCTCCGCCGCACGTCCGGCCGCGCCGCGCGGTTCTGTCCGAACTGCGGTGCCCGGATCGCCCCAGACAGCCGTTTCTGCCCCTACTGCGGCGCAAAACTGTAAAGAAAGGGTTAAAAACATGCCTGGTTATATATATGGGTTTGTCTACCTGATTATTATGAATTTTGCGGCCGCCGCTTTGGCCGTTTGGGACAAAGCCAGCGCGAAGCGGCACCGGCGGCGCGTCCCGGAACGCACGCTGCTGCTTCTGGCTGCGCTCGGCGGCTCGCCCGCGATGCTTCTCACGATGCTGCTGATCCGGCACAAGACCCGGCATGCGAAGTTCATGGTCGGGCTCCCGGCGATTTTGATTCTGCAAGTCCTTGCAGTTTCCGCGTTTTTCCGTTTGCCGTAAAAGGGCCGCACATCTGCAAAAACAGATGCGCGGCCCTTTTGGAAAACGGAGGCGCAGAACCTTTTATTTTACGACCAGATTGACCAGTTTTGCGGGGACGTAGATTTCCCTTACGATCTTCTTTCCGCCGATCGCCGCGGAAATTCTGTCGTTCTCCTTCGCTTTGCTGAGGGCGTCCTCCTTGGCGATGTCGGCCGGGATGGAAAGCCGCGCCCGTACCTTGCCGTTGACCTGCACGGCGATTTCGACCGTCTTGTCCTCACACTTCGATTCGTCGTAGGCGGGCCACGCCTGCTGGCAGACCATGCCGCCGAATTTCTGGTTTTCCCAGACTTCCTCGCAGACGTGCGGCGCGAACAGATTGAGCAGCAGTGTAAAAATCCGCAGCTCGCCGCGCGTGATCGAGCCGACGGCCGCAATGTCGTTGATCAGCGACATCAGCGCCGCGATCGCGGTGTTGAACTTGAGGTTTTCGACATCCTCCGTCACCTTTTTGATCGTCTTGTTGAACGGGATCTCCAGCTCTTTGCGAATCTCGCCGCCCTCGCGGACGATGTCCTGAAGGTTCCAGTAGCGTTCGATAAATCGGCGGCAGCCCTTGATCCCGTTCGTATTCCACGGCGCGGCCTTCTCAAAATCGCCGATGAACATCTCGTACAGGCGCATGGTATCGGCGCCGTAGGCATCGACGATGTCGTCCGGATTGACGACGTTTCCGCGCGATTTGCTCATCTTCTCGCCGTTTTCGCCTAGGATCATCCCGTGGCTGGTCCGCTTCGCATAAGGCTCCGGCGTCGGGACGACGCCGATGTCGTAGAGAAACTTATGCCAGAACCGGCTGTAGAGCACATGGAGCGTCGTGTGCTCCATCCCACCGTTGTACCAGTCGACGGGCGTCCAGTATTGAAGGGCCTGGGGGCTGGCGATCGCGCCGGGGTTGTGCGGGTCCGTGTAGCGCAGAAAATACCAGGAGGAACCGGCCCACTGGGGCATGGTGTCCGTTTCCCGCCTGGCCGGACCGCCGCAGCGCGGGCAGGTCGTGTGGACCCAGTCCGTCATGTGCGCGAGCGGAGACTCGCCGGTATCCGTCGGCTCGTAGGACTTCACGTTCGGCAGGCGGACCGGCAGCTCGCTTTCCGGGACCGGCACATAGCCGCATTTCGGGCAGATGACGATCGGGATCGGCTCGCCCCAGTAGCGCTGGCGCGAAAAGACCCAGTCGCGC
>ENA-UOOI01000293-UOOI01000293.1-fermentation-metagenome-genome-assembly--contig:-NODE-293-length-64574-cov-5.505107_pt1 | contig 64574 bp, 58 predicted proteins | sample MGYA00245779_ERZ724027 | MGnify/ENA primary metagenome ERZ724027 (study PRJEB28704, sample SAMN03018318) | fermentation metagenome | biome: anthropogenic terrestrial biome; feature: soil; material...
GTATAAGGTTTTGAAGATTTAAAAATATCCACATTGGCTATTCTTTTACATCCCAATTCATATAACTTTAAAGATAATTTGTATTTATTAGTAGATGCATCCTGAATAACAAAACCTTTATAAATTAATGTACCTAGTAATCTATGAACTGTTGATTTATGTAAATTAACCATTACACCTATTTCCGTAACCCCTAAACCCTCATCATAATTAGAAAGTAATTCCAAAATACTCAATGTTCTATCTACAGATTGGACTACATCTATCATTTTCTCACCTCAATATTTTAGATTTCAAAATCTACAATAAATGCTTGCAATTGATTTCCTTATTTATTATAATATAAATGTATTAATTCCACAATACAAATTATTGTTTCATATTATGAAATTTATATAAAATGCTTAAAATGATATTATGGGAAAATTGCAACGATAATCCCCCTTATCCCATAAAAGAAAAAGCTAGGTTCAACAAACCTAGCTTTTTCTTTACTCTTCATCCATATATTCATATCTATAATTCTTCGGCGGAATGAAGTTTTCTTTTATATTTCTTACATTAACCCAACGCAAAAGATTTAACTTGCTGCCGGCTTTATCGTTAGTTCCGGATTTCCTTCCTCCTCCAAATGGCTGTTGCCCCACTACCGCTCCGGTTGGTTTGTCGTTTATATAGAAGTTTCCTGCCGAGAAATACAATACTTTTTGCATCATAGCCAAAGCTTCTCTGTCTTGTGCAAATATTGCACCTGTAAGCCCATACGGTGATGTTTCATCACATAGTTTCAATGTGCTTTCCAAATCCTTATCATCATATAGATAGATTGTGATTACCGGCCCAAATATTTCCTCCTCCATTGTTTTAAACTTAGGATTTGTCGTTAAGATAATTGTCGGATCAATAAAATATCCTACGGAGTCATCATATGTTCCACCCCAAAATATTTCAGCTTCATCACTTTTTTTAGCATAGTCTATATAAGATGTTACCTTATCAAAGGCCTTTTTATCTATAACCGCACCGACGAAATTTGTGAAATTTTCAACATCTCCAACTTTTATTTCGCTTAATTGTTCATTCAATTTCCCTTTCAACTCTTCCCAAATGCTTTTGGGGACATATGCTCGAGACGCCGCTGAACATTTTTGTCCTTGGAATTCAAAGGAGCCTCTGATAATAGCAACTGCCAAGGCATCTATATCACTTGAATTGTGAGCAAATATAAAATCTTTTCCACCTGTTTCTCCAACTATTCTTGGGAAGGATCTATATTTACTTATATTTTCACCAACTGATTTCCAAATTCCTTCAAATACCCTTGAAGAACCTGTAAAATGAATACCAGCTAAATCCTTATGTCCAATAAGTACTCTATCAACATCTGCTCCATTGCTTGGAACAAAATTGATTACCCCATCCGGCAGTCCCGCTTCTTTTAATACCCTCATAAATATATAATTTGAATAAACCGCATTGTTGGAAGGTTTCCAAATCACCGTATTGCCAAGCATTGCCGGTGCAGTAGGCAAATTTGCTCCTATCGATGTAAAATTAAACGGTGTAATAGCTAACACAAACCCATCCAGCGGTCTATATTCTAGCCTATTCCACTCCGTAACTATTGAATTTGGTTGATCAGTATAAATTTCATTCATATAATATGTGTTATATCTAAGGAAGTCTATTAATTCACATGCTGAGTCAATTTCTGCTTGAAATACTGTTTTGCTTTGTCCTAACATTGTTGCAGCATTTATAGCTGCCCTCCACGGTCCCTTTAACAACTCGGCTGCTTTTAAAAATACAGCGGCTCTGTCATGCCAGTCCAATTTTATCCATGCCTCTTTAGCTTGATGAGATGCCTCTATTGCCATTTCCAATTCTTTATCCCCGGCAACATGATATCTTGCTAAAATATGCTTATGATTGTGAGGTATTTTTACTTCTCTTATATTTCCTGTTTTGATTTCCTTGCCACCAATGATAAGCGGGATTTCAATTATCTCCTCTTTGAGTTGGGATAGCGTTTGCCTCAGTTCCAATTTTTCCACACTTCCAGGCTTGTACCCATAGATTGGCTCATTATTTGGCACTCTAACTTTAAAAATACCATTAGACATAATATAACCTCCTTCAATGATTTAATTAGATTATACATTAATTTAAAATGGTAAACAAGGAAAAACCGTTCTAAAATTTTTAGAACGGCTTTAGTTATTTATTTAAAAGTTCCATAAACTCTTCTCCGGTAATGGTTTCCATCTCCAGAAGATAGTTGGATAATTCCCTTAGTTTATCTATATTCTCTCTTAAAATCTCTGTTGCCTTTTCATGCGCCTTTTTTACAATGCTTAATACTTCTTCATCTATTTTAGTAGATGTTTCAGGTGATACAATCAAAGAAGTATCTCCGCCTAAATATTGATTTGTAACTGTTTCAAGACCCATCATATCAAAGGTTTCACTCATTCCAAATCTGGTTATCATAGCCCTTGCAATCTTTGTGGCTTGCTCAATATCGTTAGCTGCGCCGGATGTTACCGTACCAAAGACTATTTCTTCCGAAGCACGCCCGCCTGTTAAAGTTACAATCTTATTGAAGGCTTCCTCTTTGGTCATCAACACGCTTTCATCTTCAGCAACTTGCATTGTATATCCCAAAGCACCTGATGTACGGGGTATAATCGTAATCTTATGAACAGGGTCCGAATGAGTTTGCATTGCGGCTACTAAGGCATGCCCTATTTCATGATATGCAATTATTCTTTTCTCTTTAGTAGATATTACAGCCCCTTTTCTCTGATATCCTGCAATAACAGTTTCAACAGATTCTTCTAAATCTTCTTGAGCTATTCTGTCTCTATTCAATCTTACTGCCCTCAATGCGGCTTCATTGATAATGTTAGCTAATTCTGCACCGGATGCTCCCGCCGTTGCCCTTGCAATTGCGTTATAATCTATATTCGATCCTGTCTTTACATTTTTTGCATGTACCTTTAGTATTGCTTCTCTACCTCTCAAATCAGGTAATTCTACCGGTATACGTCTATCAAATCTGCCGGGACGTAAAAGTGCCTTGTCTAATGATTCAGGCCTGTTGGTAGCTGCAAGGATTACTACTCCTTCCTTGCCATCAAAGCCATCCATTTCTGATAGCAATTGGTTTAGTGTCTGCTCCCTTTCGTCATTTCCGCTAAATCCACTGCCATCACGTTTCTTCCCTATGGTGTCAATCTCATCTATAAACACAATACAAGGTGCTTTTTCTTGCGCTTGTTTGAATAAATCTCTAACCTTAGCAGCACCCATGCCAACAAACATTTCGACAAATTCTGATCCCGATATTGAAAAAAACGGTACATTTGCCTCACCTGCTACGGCTCTTGCTAAAAGTGTTTTACCTGTTCCAGGAGGCCCTACAAGCAATGCGCCTTTGGGCATATTAGCTCCGATTGCCGTATACCTTGATGGATTGTGAAGAAAATCCACTATTTCCATTAAAGCTTCCTTTGCCTCATCCTGTCCGGCAACATCATCAAAAGTCTTACCTGTCTTTGCCTCTACATATACCTTAGCATTGCTTTTACCAAACTCCATTACATTGCCCATTCTTTTTTGCATCGATTTAGAAAGCACTTGACCAAGTCCCCAAAATATTACTATAGGTAAAACCCACGTCAATATAAAATTCATAAGCGGAGATATTTGCTTAGGTTCAATTTCGGTAAAGTCTACTCCAGCTTCAATTAGACGATTTGTTAAGTCAGGGTCTTCCATTCTACCTGTAGTATAGATAGTTTTATCATCTGCTTTTGTTTCGATATATATCAGATTATCCTTGAGTTCAACCTTAGATACCTCTCCCTTATCTAACATGGAAATAAATGTACTATAAGCTATTTCTTCTATTTTATCTTCCAATATTTGCGGGAATACAAAAGTATTTAGAAGAAGCATAATTACCATTACTAATATATAATAGAAGATTATTGGCTTTTTTTGCTTAATTTTTTTATTCAAATAACATACACCCCTTTTTATAAAATTCACAGCTCATATTATCTTACCTCTAGTCAGTTTAATGCCTTTATCAGTAGTTTATAAGATATTTCTTTGGCTTCGTCAATGGAAACATCTTTATATATCCTGCGGTAACTTACATACATAGAGAAGCTTCCTATGGAACTGAGTAGTGCTATATTTTGATAATATTTATTTTCTTTTGTATTAATTATACCCTCTTTATAACCAACATCTAGCAAATGTTCTAACATTAAATCAATAGTAGATGCACAAGTATAAAAATAATAATCCTCATCTATCAAATATTTAAAAAAATCATTCATACCATTAGACGAAAATAATGTATTGAATATAGATAGATTGTTATTCGTATTTTCTGCTATTATATTAAGAGTTTCATCAAACTTCTCCTTAAAACAAGTCTTCGATTTAACCCTATTAAAGGATGATTCTATTTCCTTATTTATATTAAATAAAATAGCTTTGGATATGGCTTCTTGTTTTGAATCGAAATATTCATATATCGTTCCTTTTCCCACATTAGCAGCCTTTGCCATATCGGATACTTTTATAGAATATGGATTACATCCTTGTTTTATAAGGTCTAAAAGTCCATTAAATATTGCAATTTCTTTTTCTGAAAAATCAGATAACATCACTATTCATCAACTCACCTATCATATAATTGACTGACTGGTCAGTCGTACTATATTAGTATAACATCTTGTCCTGAAAAGTCAATAGAAAAGATGAGATACGGGCAAATGATAATGTCTGCCCATACTCTAAAAAAGCTTTATTATTTTAGAAGCGACCTGATATTTCCAACGATAGGTTTAAATATATTATCTAAAGCTTCATCATTATCATCATAGCCTTTGGATGGAATATTGCTTACAGCTTCGATCATAGGTATCTCACCCAATAATTCCAAATCCAATTCCTCTATCATTGTATCTGTATTTTCAGAGTTGAATAATCTTATCTTATTTTCACAGCATGGACATATTATATAACTCATATTTTCAATAACCCCTAATATTTTTATATCCAACTTTTTAGCCATATTTACAGCTTTCGCAACTATCATGGATACCATATCTTGAGGAACAGACACCATTACAAGGCCATTTATCGGAATGCTTTGCATTATAGTTATTGCAACATCAGCAGTCCCTGGCGGCATATCAATAATCAAATAATCTAAATCTCCCCAAAAAGTATCTAACCAAAATTGTTTTACTGCCGAAGAAATTAAAGGTCCTCTCCATAATACCGGTTGGCTTTCATCATCTACCAGCAGGTTAAATGAAATAACCTTTATTCCATCTTTTGTTTCAACCGGCTGAATAAGATCGTTTTTCATCCTTGCTCTTTCTTCTCTTATTCCTGCAAGCCTGGGAATACTTGGTCCGGTAATATCTGCATCAAGAATTCCTACTCTGTATCCTTCTTTATTTAATTGTTTTGCTATCACATAAGATATAGTTGATTTACCTACTCCACCTTTTCCGCTCATAACACCTATTACATTCTTTATATTGTTTAAAGGATTGTTCTCAATACCGCAAGACTCAGCAGGTTTTGAACATGAATCCTTTGATGGGCAATTATTGCAATTTGACATAAATCTCACCTTGTCTTTCTAATTGTTATTTTTATTCTGTAAAGTGTGTTTTATTCTATTGATATTGTAACACAGAAGTGAAATTTTCAAAAATAAAAAAGGAGATTCCTCCGTATTAATCAAAATTACTAACAGGAAAAATCTCCATTGTTTTTTTATTACTTATCTCTATGAACATTCAATGTTTCTTTTAATACCGCTTGAGCTGCTGCTAATCTTGCGATTGGAACTCTAAATGGTGAACAGGATACGTAATCCAATCCCAACTGGTGACAGAACTCTACAGAACTAGGCTCTCCTCCATGCTCTCCGCAAATACCAAGATGTATTTTATTATTTGCTTTCAACCCTAAATCTACCGCAATCTTCATCAATTTTCCAATGCCGTCTCTATCCAATACTTCAAATGGACTCTTTTCAAATATTCCTTTCTCAACATATTCATTTAAAAACTTACCTGAGTCATCCCTTGAGAATCCAAATCCCATTTGAGTTAAGTCATTTGTGCCAAAACTGAAGAATTCAGCTTCTTTTGCTATTTCATCTGCAGTAACGCAAGCCCTTGGAATTTCAATCATGGTACCAATTAAATAATTAACTTTTGTCTTTCTCTCCTCAAAAACAAGGTTTATTTCCTCTACTATTTCAGACTTTACATATTTCAATTCATTGCTGTCCCCAACCAATGGAATCATTATCTCAGGGGTTATATTTTCATAGCCATCAATTTTTATGTCTATTGCAGCTTCAATTATTGCTCTTGCCTGCATTCTGTATATTTCCGGATATGTTACAGCAAGTCTGCATCCCCTATGTCCTAACATAGGATTGAATTCGGAAAGGCTTTCAATTCTCTCCTTTAATTCAGAATACACTATGCCCATTGACTTAGCAAGTTCCATTATATCTTCATCATTTGATGGTAAAAATTCATGTAATGGCGGATCCAATAGCCTTACTGTAACCGGTCTATCTTCCATTACCTTAAATATTTCGTAGAAATCCTTTCTCTGCATCGGCAACAATTCGTCAAGAGCTTTCTTTCTTTGTTCTACTGTATTAGATACTATCATTCTTCTTACAGCCGGTATTCTGGCATCATCGAAGAACATATGCTCAGTCCTGCAAAGTCCTATACCTTCAGCTCCAAATGCTACTGCTTGAGCGGCGTCTCTAGGAGTATCAGCATTCGTTCTCACTTTCAGTCTTCTTATATTGTCAACCCAATTCATGAATTTATCAAACTTTCCGCTTAATTCAGGTCGTACTTTTTTTATTTCTCCAACATACACCATGCCTGTACTGCCATCCAAGGAAATATAATCCCCTTCATGAATTTCTTTATATCTTGTCTTAATTACCTTGTTTACTTCGTCAACACGTATATCACTACAGCCTGCAACACAGCATTTACCCATACCTCTTGCAACTACAGCAGCATGAGAGGTCATGCCGCCTCTTGATGTAAGAATCCCTTCTGCAGCTACCATACCCTCTATATCTTCAGGTGAAGTTTCCTGTCTAACTAATATGCTTCTTTCTCCTCTAGCCTTAGCTTCCATTACATCATCCGCATGAAAATATACTTTGCCGGATGCGGCGCCGGGGGAAGCAGGAAGACCTTTTACAATTAATTCTGCAGAATTAAGAGCTTTTTCATCAAATGTAGGATGGAGCAGCTGATTCAATTGATTAGGGTCTATTCTTAAAAGTGCTTCTTCTTTCTCAATCAATCCTTCATCTACTAAATCTACTGCTACATTTACTGCTGCTTGAGCAGTTCTTTTACCTGCTCTTGTTTGTAGAAGATATAACTTTTTATTTTCTATAGTAAATTCTATATCTTGCATATCCTTATAGTGGTGCTCCAATTTTTGAGTAGCTTCTGCAAATTGATTATATGCCTCTGGCATTATCTCTTTTAGCTTGTCAATTGTATTTGGAGTTCTAATACCTGCAACTACATCCTCACCTTGAGCATTCATTAAAAATTCACCAAATAATTTGTTTTCTCCATCAGCTGGATTTCTTGTAAATGCAACACCCGTTCCGGATGTTTCTCCCATATTTCCAAACACCATGGATTGGACATTAACAGCAGTTCCTAAGTCATGAGGAATATCGTTTAACTTTCTATATACAATAGCCCTTGGGTTGTTCCATGATGCAAATACCGCTTTTATTGCTAATTCCAATTGTTTAATCGGATCTTGAGGAAAAGGTTTCCTTTGTTCTTCTAAATAAACCTTTTTATATTGCTCTACTAATTTTTTCAGATCTTCCGCAGTTAATTCAGTATCAAGAGTTACATTTCTTTCTTCCTTCATATCCTCCAATAAAGATTCAAATCTAACTTTTGGAATGCCCATAGCTACATCAGAGAACATTTGTATAAATCTTCTATAGCTATCATATGCAAACCTTTCATTTCCCGTAGATACCGCGAGACCTTTAACAGCCCTGTCATTTAACCCCAAATTTAATATAGTATCCATCATCCCGGGCATAGAAAATACAGCCCCTGATCTGACTGAGAATAAAAGAGGGTTTTTTTCGTCTCCAAAAACTTTTCCAATTCTTTCTTCAACACCATTAAGATGAATATGTATTTCATCTAATAGTTCTTGCCAAAGTTCTTGACCTTCTTCATAAAATCTATTACAGGCTTTGGTTGTTATGGTAAATCCCGGAGGTACCGGCAATCCAATATTTGTCATCTCTGCAAGATTTGCGCCCTTCCCTCCCAACAAACTCTTCATTTCCTTTGAGCCTTCACTAAAACTGTAAACATATTTGTCTTTCATTAACAATTCTCCCCCTAATCTGGTAAAATTTTTACTCCGCTTTTCTTCAAATGAGAAATAATGATATCCGCTGTCTCTTCTATTGCCTTGTTTGAAACATCTATAATAGGACATCCGATTTTTTTCATTATTCTTTCTGCATATTCAATTTCATCCAATATCCTCTGCATACTCGAATAACTGGATCCTTTTGGTAATCCAAGGGATCTCAATCTTTCTTCTCTGATTTCTATAAGCTTGACCGGTGAATTTGTAAGACCTATTATTCTTTTTTTTGAGACTTTATCTAATTCCCTTGGTGGTATAGATTCAGGGACCAATGGAATATTTGCGACTTTTAGATTTTTATTGGCAAGGTACATAGATAACGGTGTCTTTGATGTCCTTGATATTCCTATAATTACAACATCTGCCTTTAACACACCCCTTGGATCCTTACCATCATCATATTTAACTGCAAATTCAATGGCCTCTACTCTGCTAAAATAAGCTTGATCCAATCTTCTAATTATACCAGGTTCGCCCATAGGACTTAACCCTGATACTTCTCTAATAGAATTGATCAACGGACTAAGTAAATCTACTGCGATTAATTTAGAATCTTTTGTATAATTCTTTACATATTCTATAAATTCTGGATTTACTAATGTATAAATTAGAATAGCTTTCTCTTCTTGAGATGCTTTGATTAAAATTTCATGTAAAACTTCTATGTTTAAAACATAGGAAAATCTGTTTATTTCATAGTCCTCTACATGAAACTGAGATAAACAAGCCTTAACAACCTGTTCACCTGTTTCTCCTAATGAGTCAGATACTACATATAATGAAAGTTTCACCTAATCACTCCAATTATTTTTTTAATTCTTCTACGAATAGCCTTGCAATCGTTGTCTTAGAAAATCTGCCAACTACCCGCAATTTACCTTTTCCATCCTCATCAATCACTACAGGTAAACTCTCTACTTCATGGTCAATTATAAGTCTGCTTGCGTCTGCTATTGTATCATCCGGGTATATATAAATTACATTTGGAATTCTAGTCATAACCATTTCAACAGGAATATCATATATATCCCATCCCCCAACACAACTTTTTAATAAATCCTTTCTTGACACAACTCCTGTAAGACATTTGTTTTTAGTAATAAATATAGTACCCGCATCCTTTAAAAATAAAGTGGTTATTACATCGTGAATCGAAGAATTTGCTTCTAAAATAACCGGTATGCTCATCACTTCCTTTACTTTAATATTACTTATACTCTTCAATTCACTGGAACCGTTGGATATAAACAAATCCGCCACCTCCGAATTTAAGTATATCGGATATACTCTTATTATTTTAATTTTTTTATTGTTGTGTCATTAGAGATGAAATTAACATTCCACACCATTATATCAAAATTTCCCATTATTTGAAATATGAGATTACAAAAAAATTTAAAACCCAATAGAATATTTATCATCCATTGGGTTTAATTTTAACTACTTTTTATTTAATGCTTCCTTGGCTAATCTAACGAATAACTCGGATGAAGTGGTAGCTCCTGATACAGCATCCACATCATTTGGATTGTTTGTTGTAACCAAGGATTGTTCTAGCTGCTCAAAAGCTTCAGCAGGGGCAATTCCTGAAACATCTCCCATAGATTTAGCATATTCCGTGTCTTCCGATTTTCTTTCCCCTTCTGCATTGTATTCATCATAATCAACTTTTTGGATTGTTCCATTTGTAACAGTAATTGAGATTATGCCTTTGTAACCATGGTCATCTGCTTCAGATTCTGCAGTATAATCCCCATCTTCTAAATTTCCCGAAATATTATTGTTTGCTCCATTTCCTTCTGTTCCCGGTGTAGTATTTCCACCATTGCCATTCGTTCCATCATTTGTTCCATCATTTGTTCCATCATTTGTTGCACATCCCACCATTAAGGATAATACAAGAACAATAATTAACCCTAATGTCATGAACTTTTTCATATATACACCTCTCGTTTTTAAGTTTTAATAACTACCCCTATTATTGGGCGTTATTATAAAATATATACCAAGTAAATCACCAGCTCCCATAATTTGAATGGTCATTTCCCAGATAATTTACATTTGCATATATTCTGATTATATTTTCATCATCATGCCTAATTTTGATATCAGTTGGTATTCCATCATCTCCTCTGTTGTCTAAGTGATGATTCACTATTTGATACGCTATTTCAGTGTTGTATTCATTATAAGAGTTATTATAATCATCTTTTGAAATCTCAAGAACTAAACTATGTTGTCCATTTTTGACAATTCTTCTTTCAATAATATTATCGTAGATCATAATACCACTCCTAAAAGCACTAATTATTTTCTGTTAATTAGTTTTACCCTAAAAATTAGAAATATTCACAATAATTACTTATTTTATCTTTTCCATACACTATTCCAAATTCATTTAACTTAAATTCATTACCAATCCAGACAGGGGTACCATATTGAATTAAATCATATAAATTTTCTACATCTTCATTAAACATCCTTACACACCCTAATGATGCATATGTTCCTATGCTTTGCGGGGCTGCATTTCCATGAATTCCATATGTCCCTCCGCCCTTTATGCTTAACCCCAGCCACCTTTTCCCCAGTGGATTGTTGGGAGCTCCTCCGCGCACCGGTTTATGAATTCCTGCTCCTCCCCACGCCGGATTAATTGATTTTATTACTATGCTAAATTTGCCCTCAGGTGTATGAAGAGGACTTTTTCCGGTTGCTACGGGATATTTATTTATGACTTCATTTCCATTTAAATGATATAAGGTATTATTGCTTTTATTGATTATAATCCATTGTCCCATTGGTATATCTGCATTAAATCCCATTTCTTCATAGCATATATTTATTTTATTTATCTCCATGTCTTCATTTATTTTGGCATAGGTATTGGGTCCAATTATTCCATCAGAAACTAATCCCTTATCCATTTGATATTTCATTACAATATCTTTAAATTCATTATCAAAATAATAATCTTCTATTATTTCAGTATAACCCATTAACTTAAAAAATTTCTTAACTCTTAATACCTCTTCACTGGAAATTCCGGCTTTTAAATTCAATCCATTTACATTGAATTTTATAATATCTATCTTTTCTCCCTCTATATTCGTATTTTCATCAATAGGATCTTCAATTTTCTCTTCATCTATAAAATCTATCTTTTCATTTTTTTCGTCTGCTGCCGGATTAAGATCTATGACTTCTTCTTCAGATCTTATATGGTTTAAATCAGCAATATCTATTTTGTGCATACTTGATATTGGTATGAGCAATGCTAACATCAACGCGAAACAATTTATCTTCATGATAATCCTCCCCTAAAATAATCTACATCTTTACCATTGTATTCTTTAGATAGAGGATTATTTCCTAAATTAAAAATGTACTTTTAAGTGAATATTGGAAATTCATTAAAATATATCATACCCGAGTAAATTTGTAGGATTAATTTTTATTAATAAGGGTATATAATATTACTGAGTTATATTATTCAATATAAGGAAGGAGCACATTATGACAAAAAACTTATTAAGCATAAAGGACTTAAAGGTAAATATAGAAGAGAAAGAAATCTTAAAGGGCATTAACCTGGAAATCGGCGAAGGTGAAGTCCATATTATTATGGGACCTAACGGAGGCGGTAAGTCAACACTCGCTTATGCTCTTATGGGACATCCCAGCTATGAAATCGTTCAGGGTGAGATAAAATTTAAAGGTGAAATAATAAATGACCTCTCAGCTGACAAAAGAGCTAAAAAGGGAATATTTCTCTCATTCCAATATCCGGAAGAGATCCCCGGAGTTACTGTTGAAGAATTTTTGAGAACTGCAAAAACTTCTGTAACGGGTGAAACTCAAAAAATTATTCCATTTAAAAAATTATTAAAGGAAAAAATGGAACTACTGGATATGAAAGAAGAATATGCCTCAAGATATTTGAACCTAGGATTTTCAGGCGGTGAAAAGAAAAAGAATGAGATTTTACAGATGTCAGTACTGGAACCAAGCCTTGCTATTTTAGATGAAACTGATTCAGGGCTGGACGTTGATGCCATAAGAGTTGTAGCCGAAGGTGTCAATAAACTGAAAAATGATAAAAGATCCATACTTGTCATTACTCATTACAACAAATTATTAAACTATCTAAACCCTGATTATGTTCATATCCTACTGGACGGAAGAATCGTAGAAACAGGAGGATTGGAAATAGCTAAAGAAATTGATGAAACAGGCTATGAAAACATCAAATCTCAATTCTCCTATGACGGAGGTCAATAATTATGGAAAAAAAGAAAACATATATTGCAGATATTGACAGAGGTATTTACGATATCAAAAATGAATTTACCTATGCATATAAAACTGAAAAAGGACTAACTCCGGAGATTATCAGGGAAATTTCTCAGGAAAAAAATGAGCCTAAATGGATGACGGATTTCAGATTAAAATCTTTAGAAATCTATAATAAAAAGCCGATTCCAACTTGGGGTGTGGATTTATCCGACCTTGATATGGATGAAATCATAGCTTATATCCGACCTAATACAGAAATGAAAAATAGATGGGAAGATGTCCCGGAAGAAATAAAGGATACCTTTGAGCGATTGGGACTTCCACAGGCTGAGAGAGAATCCTTAGCAGGAGTTGGCGCTCAATATGATTCCGAAGTTGTCTATCATAATATTAGACAAGAATTAGTAGACCAAGGTGTAATATACACTGATATGGAAACTGCTTTATCAGAGTATGAGGACATCGTAAAGGAATATTTTATGACTTTAGTTCCTCCAAGCGATCATAAATTTGCCGCATTGCATGGTGCAGTATGGTCAGGTGGTTCCTTCGTTTATGTTCCTGAAGGTGTAAATGTTGACATCCCCTTACAATCCTACTTTAGACTTAATGCGCCGGGAGCAGGTCAATTTGAACATACTTTAATAATAGTTGAAAAGAATTCATACCTTCATTTTATTGAAGGCTGCTCGGCACCCAAATATAAGGTGAATAATCTTCATGCAGGTTGTGTTGAATTGTTTGTAAAGGAGAATTCCCGACTTAGATACAGTACAATCGAAAACTGGTCAAGAAATATGTACAATTTAAATACAAAACGAGCTCTTGTAGATAAAAACGGCAGTATTGAATGGGTATCCGGATCCTTTGGTTCAAAAGTTTCTATGCTATATCCGATGAGCATATTAAGAGGCGAAGGTGCAAAATCTGAATTTACCGGTATTACTTTCGCGGCAAAAGGTCAGCATCTAGATACCGGAACAAAAGTAATCCATGCAGCACCCCATACCACTTCGACTGTAAATTCAAAATCTATTTCTAAAAATGGCGGATATGCATATTACAGAGGACTTCTTAAGGTAGCGCCAAATGCCTATGGGTGCAAATCCACTGTATCTTGTGAATCTTTAATGTTGGATAATCAGTCTAAATCCGACACATTACCAACCATTGTTTTGGAAAATGATAATATCGATATTGGTCATGAAGCCAAAATAGGTAGAATTAGTGATGAAGCTATCTTTTATCTAATGAGCAGAGGGATAAGCGAAGAAGAGGCTAAGGCTATGATTGTCAGAGGTTTTGTCGAGCCTATAACCAAAGAGCTTCCACTAGAATACGCAGTTGAACTTAACAATCTTATAAATATTGAGCTTGAAGGCTCTATTGGTTAGGAGAGATAATATGCTTTGGAACAGAATAAAATTAGATGATTTTGATTTTCCTGAAGTAGTTGACTATAAAAAAGAATATGTTGAATTTAATAATTTACCAAAAGAGGTAATTATAGAGAAGATAAATAAAGATAATAACCCTACTGTGGACAATATGGATGTAATAGAATACAGAGGTCTTGGAAGAAAATTTACTGACTTTGTAGAGAAATCACATAACTGCGGTATTTATTTGAACATCCCAAAATATGTGAAATTTGATGAACCCATAAAAGTCAATTTCCGCATGGATAATGAAGATTCAAGTGTAATTGATAACAACATTATAATAGTAGGTGAAGAAAGTGAAGTTACTATTGTCTTCGACTATGAGACTCAAAATGAATTTAGGGGATTTCATAATGGAATGACAAGGATTTTAGCTAAGGAGAACTCAATTGTAAATATTATCAAGATACAAAGAATGAATGATGTATCCCAAAATTTCGATACAAATATGGCTTTTGTAAAATCAAACGGAAAAATAAATTGGACATCAGTAGAGTTAGGAAGTAATATCAGCGGATCAAGCTACACAACCTATTTAAATGAAGAAGCCAGTGAGTCCGAGCTCAATTCAATCTATTTAGGGGATGGGGCTCGTAAATTGGATTTGGAATATTCTATGATTCACAAAGGAATTAGGAGTATGAGCAATATAAGAACCCATGGTGTCCTCATGGATGAATCCAAAAAGGTTTTTCGAGGTAATCTTGACTTTAAAACAGGTGCTAAACGTTCGAAAGGAATAGAAGAAGAATATGTAATATTACTTGACCCCAATGTAAAATCAGATTCTTTGCCTGCACTTATGTGCGATGAAGATGATGTACAAGGTGAACACGCTGCAAGTGCCGGACAAATTGACAAGAATAAATTATTTTATCTAATGACCAGAGGGTTGAGTGAAAGAGAAGCTAAAAAACTTATAGTTGAAGCTCAATTTAAACCCATAATAGACAATATACCCATAGAAAATTTACGTAACATAATAAACTCTGAAATTAGCAGGAGGCTTACCAATGCATAGATTAAATCCGGAGGAAATCAAAAAGGACTTCCCCATATTGAGCCAAAAAGTAAATGAACATAGATTAATTTACTTAGACAATGGAGCTACAACACAAAAACCTATTCAAGTCATAGATGCATTAAGGGATTATAATGAAAAATCTCATGGAAATCCCCACAGAGGAGTACACCGATTAAGTATAATGGCAACTGAAAGTTATGATTTAGCAAAGGAGAAGGTCAGAGAATTTATAGGCGCCAAGTCTATTGAAGAAATAATCTTTACCAAAAATGCAACAGAATCCATAAATCTAATATCCAATACCTATGGAAGAGAATTTATTAATGAAAATGATGAAATAGTCTTGGCTATATCAGAACACCATAGCAATATACTCCCATGGCAAAAAGTATCAAGGGATAAAAAAGCTATTTTAAAGTATATGTATCTAAACGAAGAAGGAAGAATTAGTAGAGAGGAATATAAAGCTAAAATTACTAACAAGACCAAACTTGTAAGCTTAGCTCAAATGTCCAATGTCTTAGGTACTATAAATCCTATAGAAGAGATAATAGACTATGCCCACAAGATGGGCGCTGTAGTTGTGATAGACGGTGCGCAGAGCACACCCCATATGAAAGTAGATGTCCAAAAATTAGATGCCGACTTCTTTGTATTTTCTGCTCATAAAATGCTAGGACCTATGGGAATTGGCGTATTATACGGCAAAAAAGATTTATTAGAAAAAATGCCTCCCTTCTTATTGGGCGGCGATATGATTGAATACGTATATGAACAAGAAGCAAGCTTTGCTCCTCTTCCCTTCAAATTTGAAGGCGGTACTCAAAATGTTGAAGGAGCGGTCGGACTTCTTGCAGCTATAAAATATTTAGAAAATATAGGGATGGATAATATCTTTCAGCATGAAAAAGAATTAACGGAATATGCTCTTGAAAAAATGCTTAGTCTCAATTACTTAAATATTCAAGGACCTAAAAATATGGATAATAGAGGCGGTATCATTTCCTTCACTATTGATGATATCCACCCTCATGATGTAGCTACTATTTTGGATTCCTATGGAATTGCCGTAAGAGCAGGTCATCACTGTGCGCAGCCTCTAATGAGATTTCTTAATGTGCCTGCCACAACCAGAGTCAGCTTTTACCTTTATAATACTAAAGATGATATTGATGAGCTAGTTAAAGGCATTAAAAATGTAAGGAAGTGGTTTGGATATGGATCTTAATTCCATATATACTCAACTTATAATGGAGCACAATAGAAGCGGGCACAACAAAAAAGAATTAGACAATCCGGATCTAATCGAGAGAGGTCACAACCCCAGCTGTGGAGATGATATTACGCTGGAATTAAAACTTGACGGAAATAAAATAGCCGATGCATCCTTTACAGGTCAAGGCTGTGCCATATCTCAAGCATCTACCTCAATCATGATTGACCTCATAAAAGGTTTAGAGATTGAAGATGCTTTAGATTTAGTAGAAACTTTTATAGGAATGATCAAAAAGGAGATAACAGATGAAAATGAGTTGGAGAAATTGGAAGATGCTATTGCCTTTCAAAATATTTCAAATATGCCTGCAAGAGTAAAATGTGCTGTTCTCGCATGGCATACGTTGAAGGAAGCCTTAAATAAAAATTCGAACTAGAATTGATCAATCAAATGAAAAAGCAATAGATGAACCATGTATTGATATCTTTGTAAAAGCCTAGCAATGTTAGGCTTTTACTTATACATAGGATACCATTATCTTCAATTTCCCTTTCAATTCATATTTTGGCACTTTTGATGACAGCATAAAATGATCCCCTTTTTCAATGGAATATCTATCTTCTTCCACGGTCAATTCTCCATCCCCGTCAACAACACTCATAAGCATAAAGGGATGTTCATTTTCTAAAGACACACAACCCTCTATTTCAAACTTCTCCACAGTAAAATATGGCGACTCAATAAATTTGATTTTCGTCATTCCATCTATATAATCTACTATTGGCTTAGACTGTCTATTGGAAAATTTAAGTTCAATCACTTCTTTAGATTTTTGAATGTTAAGCTCTCTTAGATTTCCTTCATCATCTCTTCTATCGTAATCATACAACCTATAGGTAGTATCTGAATTTTGTTGTATTTCCAAAACTAAAGTACCTGCCTTAAGAGCATGGACAGTACCACTAGGTACATAGAAAAAATCTCCTTTTTTGATTGGAATAATTTTTAATAATTCCTCCCATTGTCCTTTGTCTATCATATCGTTAAGCTCTTCCCTGCTATTTGCATTGACTCCGTATACCATCTTTGCATCTTCGCAACAATCCAGAATATACCAACATTCCGTCTTACCTAGTTCACCATTTTCATATCTTTGTGCATATTCGTTATCAGGATGTACCTGAACAGATAAATCTTTATTAGCGTCAATGATTTTTACCAGCAACGGGAATTTGTCTCCTGAAATTCCGCCAAATATCTCCCTGTGATTTTCCCATAGCTCTCCCAATGTACTGCCTTTATATTCACCGTTTTTAACTATACTTTGACCATTAGGGTGAGCTGAAATTGCCCACAGCTCTCCTGTTTTATCGGAAGGTATGTCATAGCCAAAATCCTTTAATTTATCTCCTCCCCAAATTTTTGTCTTAAAAATAGGTTCAAAAAAAAATACTTTTCCAGTCATTTATCTACCTCTTATTTTATTATTTGTGCACATCGCTTTATAAATTTTGCTTAGCCAAGATCAGTCCTCCGATAATACCTGCATCATCACCTAAAGAAGGTAAAACTATATATTGATCTATCATGGGTATTTCAACATAATCTGCTAATAGTGCCCTAAATTCTTTTTTAATTAACTTAAGCATCTGAGTTTGCTTCATAACTCCTCCGCCCAGTACAATTTTCTCAGGTCGTAGTATCAGAGTATAGTTGACTAAAGCCTGAGCTATATAATAAGCAAGGATTTGCCAAATTTCATGATTTGGATCTAAATCTTCAGCTTTTATACCATATCTTTTTTCCACAGAAGGTCCCGCAGCTAACCCTTCCAAACAGTCACCATGATATGGACACCAGCCTTTAAAATCTTTATCCTTGGGATGTATTTTCACTAAAATATGACCCATTTCCGGATGTCCAAATCCTTCTATAAAGTTTCCATTTGCTATAGCGCCTCCGCCTATTCCTGTTCCTATGGTTAAATAAATACAGCTGTTGTCCTCTTTAGCGCTGCCCACTTCATATTCCCCCAAACAAGCAGCATTCACATCTGTAGTCCACCCTACGGGAATATTATAACGTCTTTTAATTTCACCTAGAAAATCAAAATCTCTCCAGCCTATTTTAGGTGTTGATGTGATATAGCCATATTTAGGAGAATTTTCATTGATATCTATAGGTCCAAATGAGCCTATGCCTATAGCTTTTAATCCCTCAAATTTATCAAAGAATTCATAGACATTTTTTAATGTTTCTTCTGTATTGGTCGTAGGAAAAAAGTATCTCTTAACAATATTCAAATTTTCATCACTTACTGCACAAACAAATTTGGTTCCTCCTGCTTCTATGGCTCCTAGCATGATTATTCCCCCAATCAATTACTATTTTTATCAAGACAGCGCAGCTACCACTGCTCCATAATCTCCTATTTGTTCTCCAAGCTGAGCCGGAACTATTTGAACTATACTTCTGGAGAACTTCAAAGCCTCTCTTTCAAGTTCTCTATACATAGTATCATTTAAAAATTTTCCTGAACGTACATATATGCTACCTACAATTATCAATTCGGGATTTAATATATCAATCAATATGGCCAATCCCCGCCCAAAATATTTTCCGGATATTTTAAAGACATCCAAAGCATCCTTACTATCCATTTCAGCTGCTTCCGCCACATCCTTAGCCGTTATATTCTCGATATTATCTTTTAGGAAAGATGCTTTTAGACCATTCTTGTCAAGGTCATATGCCTTCTTTTTTGCAATCTGCGCAATACCGCCTCCGCTACAAAAGCCTTCAAAACTTCCACGCTTTCCATAGCCAAGAGGACCTTCGTCTTTTAGTCTAATATGCCCTACCTCTCCTGCCATATTATTAGCTCCTTTATACAATTGCCCATTTAATATAAGTCCTGCGCCTAACCCGGTACCAAAAGTCAAAAAAATAATATTTTTATACCCTCTGCCTATCCCATATTTCCATTCTGCTAAAGCACAGGCGTCCGCATCATTTTGAAGTTTAGGTCTTACTCCCAATCGCTTATATATATAATCTGCAATAGGAACATTCTCCCATCCGGGAAGATTTGGAGGCGATATAATGACTCCTTTGTCGCTATCCAAAGGTCCTCCGCAGGAAATACCTATTTTGAAATTATCATAATGAACATTGATTTGATTAAGCATTTTTTTACCTATATCAATCAATTCATCTATTACACTTTCCCAATTCACTGTTGTTTTTATTTCTACACGATCATGAAATAAGATTTCTCCATTGATTTCTTCCGCTAAAATTACTGCTGATTTTGTTCCGCCAATATCAAAACCCAAAACAATCATTTTTCTTCTCCAAACATTTCATATTCTACAGCTCTACAAATAAGATGGTATAAAGGCAAATGATACTCCTGTACCTTAAAGGTTTCCTGTGATGGAGCATTAAGCAAAACATCGCTTACCTCATTTAATTTACCTCCTGTTTCTCCCGTAAGGGATATAACAAACAGTCCTTTTACTTTAGCTACTTTAGCAGCATTGTAAACGTTGGTAGAATTTCCTGAAGTGGATAGTCCAATGAATATATCATGTTCCTTTCCATAGACATAAACCTGCTGAGCATATGCCATATCAAAGCTCACATCATTCCCATAGGCACTCAAAAACCCTGTTTGAGATACCAAAGATATTGCGGGGATTCCCTCTTGAAGGTTTTTCAATATATCCTTAGAATCATCTTCAGGAAAATATTCCAAATATTTTTCTTTGAAATCCTTATTTAAAGGTCTTCTAATATAAAATTCCTTTAAGAATTCCCCTACTATATGTTCGCTGTCGGAAGAACTTCCTCCATTTCCACAGACAAGTATTTGTCCACCTTGTTTTATTTTACCTGTCATCTCTTCTATAATCAACTCCAATTTTTCTTCCAAATAGTCCATTATAGGATAATCGTCTATGAAATCTTGAATTATAATCAAAGTATTATCTTTCAAATATGTTCTCCTTTCTTGTAATTCTGAAATACTTCCCCTAACAATTCTCAACTATCCTTTCAAAAGCGGAGATCCTTCGAAGGCAATGCTCATACTGCCCGCCTCACACTTAGACTGCAAAGGGTACACGGCAGGACGACCCAAAGGTCGATTGTGAATTGTGCATTGTGAATTGTGAACTGTGCATTGATTTAAGTTGTGCATTGATTTAAAGAGGTTACATATGTAACCTCTTTAAAATTTTTTATTATGAATTTTTATACTTTATTTTAGTCTTTTTTTAGTACGGAAACTCCTGTATCTACAACATCTTTATCTACAGTCTTTCCTTCTAACGCATTAACTGCTGTTTTCATTCCTTCATAACCCATGACATCTGGATTTTGTGCCATAGTAGCAAGTAAATATCCTTCATCGATTAATTGTAAGATAGTATCGGATTTATCAAATCCAACACCGATAACTTCTCCGCCAACTTCCTTTATGGCATTTCCTATACCTACTGTGGAGCCTTCATTCCCTCCAAAGATTCCTACAACGCCTTCAGTGATAAAGTTTGCTGCAGCGTCCTTGGATCTTGCAGCATCTCCTTCTGCATATTGAGTTTCAAGGATTGTAAAATCTGTGCCTTCAAAGGCGGATCTAAATCCTTTTTCTCTTTTTACAGTAGAATCTGTAGAAGCATTAACGCTTACAACACCAATCTTGCCTGATGTTATACCTTTTTCTTTTAGAGCATTTAACATCTCTTCTCCTGCAGTTTTACCAGCCGCTTCGTTATCTGTAGCTAGAGTTTGTACTGCTGGAAAATCAGCAGGGGAGTCGACATATACGATCTTTATACCTTCGCTATCAGCTTCTTTAAGTGTAGCTGTTACAGCATCCGGTCCATTAGCTGCAAGCAGTATTGCATCTGCGCCGCCTGCTATGGCATTGTTGATAGACTCAATTTGTTTAGCATCATCTTTTACATCAGGTGCCAGCCATTGATAATCTACATTTCCTAATTCGTCAGCAGCCTTTTTAGCTCCTTGATCTACAGTAACCCAGTGTTGATCCATTTGGTCCATGGTGATAAGATAAACTTTATATTTATCTTTCTTGTCTGCACCGTTATCATCGCCATTATTACCAGTATCAACGTCTTCTGCATTTTGACCATTGTCACTAGAAGTATCTTTTGGTGCGGAACATCCCACTACTGTAAAGACTAATGATAAGACTAAAATTAATGTTATGAATTTTTTCATTATAAATAGTCCCCCCTATATTTTTATTTATTTCAAAGCATTATGCTTTAAAAACTTATTTAAGATTTTCCTTTGGATTTTGACTTGGTCACATTTTTATTTGCTCTTACAACAATATCCAAAAGAACAGATATAATAACTATAATACCTATAACAATATTTCTTATAGCAACCGGTGCTCCGGCAAATTGGAGTCCATTTTGCAGTACGCCCCAAATAGATGCACCAACTATTGTTCCCAAAAGTATGCCCTGCCCTCCCAAGGTACTTACTCCTCCAATAACCGAGGAAGCTACAGCGTAGAGTTCATATCCATTTCCGGCATCCATTGTCCCCATACCGCTGGTAGCAGTGATAATAAGTCCTACTGTTGCTGAACACACTGCGCTAACCAAATATGCTTTTGTTATTGTACTGGAAATATTGACTCCCGATAGATTGGCTGCATTGATATTGCTCCCAACCGCATAAATATGTCTCCCTGTTCTGGTTCTGCTTAATATAAAATTAAAGACAAGCCACATTACAAGAGCAATCCAAATCGTATTATATAACCCTAAAGTTTTGCCATAATAAAAGAAATTTCTAAATCCCTCTGCTTTAGCTCCTATGGAGTCTGTATTGTAGTTATTGTTTACAATCTGTGCAATACCTCTCGCTATGGTCATAGTTCCCAATGTAGCTATAAATGCCGGAAGTTTTGCTTTGGATATCAGCTTTCCATTTAGTATCCCAATGAATATTGAAGATATATAAGAAATACATACGGCAAGCCACGGATTCATACCCTTTGTCATTAACGTAGCAGAAATCATACAGCTCATACCTACAACAGATCCTATAGATAGATCTATATTTCCTGTAATCAGTACATATGACTGACCTACTCCAATCAGTATAATAGGAGCAATCTGTCTAAGTAAGTTGGAAATATTTCTATATGAAAAAAAATTAGGATTTAAAAACCCGAATACAATAATTAGCATAATAAGTCCAATACTTACAGTAATTACTTGACCCATTCCTCTTTTAGAAAAGATCCTTTTAAATCTTTTGGATGAATTATTACTTTCCATATCAACTTCCACCTTTCTCGTTAAGCCTCTTTTTTCATTTCAATTTTTCTATCAAATTTAGTAGCATACTCTAGAATAATATCTTGTGTTGCTTCTTCTATATCTAATTCCTTAGTAATCTTTCCATCAGCCATAACCAGAATTCTATCGCTAATTCCCAAAATCTCCTGCATTTCGGAAGAAACAAATAATACCCCAATGCCTTGGTCCTTTAATTCATTCATAAGATTGTAAATTTCCACCTTTGCCGCTACATCAATACCCCTTGTAGGTTCATCAAAGATTACAACCCTTGAGTCCCTTGCCAGCCACTTTCCAACTACTACCTTTTGTTGATTCCCTCCCGAAAGACTTTCTGCATTTGCATCTGAATTTGTCAATCGAATTGTGAGATTTTTTACTGTTTCTTCAGTAATTTCATTTTCTTTCTTCCTATTTACAACACCCATCTTCGATGTAAGTAAATCCAAATTAGGTAGTGAAATATTATCTTTTATGCTAAGCTTTGTACAGAGTCCATCCCTTTTTCTATCTTCAGGAACTAGTACAATTCCGGATTTAATTGAATCAATCGGTCTATTTATTCTTATCTCTTCTCCGTCAAGAAAAATATCACCTGATTCCTTTGGATCAGCTCCAAATAATGCTCTAGTCATCTCGGTCCTTCCGGCACCCATCAATCCGGCAATACCTACTATTTCCCCTTCATAAAGCGAGAAGTTGATATCCCTAACATGACTTCCTGCATTTAAGTTCCTTACTTCCATTATTTTTTCCCCTACTTCCTTTTCGATGCGAGGGAACTTTTCGGTAATTTCACGGCCTACCATATAGGAAATAATCTCTTTAAGGGTGGTGTCTTTATAATCCATAGACGTAATATATTGACCATCTCTCAAAATCATAACCCGATCAACTATATCTTCAAGCTCCTCCAATCTATGGGAAATATATATTATACCGTGACCATCATCCCTTAATTTTCTAATAATAGTAAATAGCTCATCTATCTCTTTAGATGTTAAAGCAGAAGTAGGTTCATCCATTATGAGTATCTTGGCATTAGTAGACAAGGCTTTTGAAATTTCAACCATCTGTTGTTTAGATACGGATAAATTTCCAACAATGGTTTCAGGATCAATATCTATATTTAATCTATTGAGAACTTTTTTAGCCTCATGATTCATTTCTTTATCAGATAAAACACCATTTTTCGTAACCTCTCTACCTAAAAAAATATTTTGTGCCACAGTAAGATGCTCACACATATTCAATTCCTGATGAATAATTGCTATTCCTAATTCTTGGGCTTTTACCGGATTTATATCTTCTATTACTTCACCAAATACTTTTATAGTTCCCTTATCTTTGGTATAAACACCCGACAAAATTTTCATCAAGGTAGACTTTCCGGCACCATTTTCTCCAAGCAGCGCAAGAACTTCTCCTGATTTCAGTCTTAAAGAGACATTGTCAAGTGCCTTTACTCCCGGGAAACTCTTGCAGACGTTTTCCAATTCTACCATATAATTGCTCATTGGAACCACCTCGATATATAATAAATTTTTACAGATACTTTTTTCTGTACTCCTTGAATTTATAATACCATAAACAAAATAGCGGTAAGGGGGATAATCTTTTGAATAGGGGGGACATTTATTAGATATTTAAAATTTTGCCATCTTCCATTATCAATAGTCTGTCTGAAACGAAAAGCGTATCCGATATGCTGACTGCTAAAATAACTACTCCAATACCTTTCTCTTTAAGCAAATTTATAAGTTCAATAATACGCCCCCTTAAATACATATCTGCATTTGAAAAGGGCTGCATAATAAATACAATTTTAGGATTTAACAAAATAATTCGCATATAAACCAAATTATATAAATCCTTCTTATCAAGTTTTCTGAGGTCAGCAGCTTCTATATTTCCGCCTACTATATTTCTATATTCCTCTTTAATATTTTTCAGTATTTTTTTATTGACTATACTTTCATCAAATTTATAATCCATTAACAAAAAAGTCAAATTTTCTAAATATGACATATCATAAAACAGCATTTTATCAACGGGCTCTTCAGGAACAAAAGCAATCTTATTTTCTAATAAGCTATGTGTGTCAATGATATCAATCCTTTTATGATCTAAATTTATATTCCCTTCTATAGGCTGAATCTTTCCCATGAGTATTTCGGCAATATCTTGAATTCCTTTATTGTTTATATCCAAAATAGTGATGCACTCTCCCGCCTTAACGGAAAAACTAATTCCCTTAAGATTTTCGGATGTAAAATTCTTAAATTCAAAATTTCCAGAACTCTCATTTTCATCTTTCAAGCCTTCCCTATTTTCAAAGGTAATAATATATGGTTTTAATATATCATCAGAAAAGTCCTTCTTTTCAATCACCTTTATTACTCTTCCATTTTCAAAGAGACATACCCTGTCGCATATCTTAAATGCCTCTTCGTGATGATTGGCAATATATAAAAATGAAATTCCTTTTTGAGTGTAGTATTTCATCAATTTTTGAAAATTGATTAACTCTTCGATGCTTAAAAAATTTGATATCTCTAAAATAATAATCAATTGTACTCCACTTGTTATTGCTTTGACAATTTCAACAAGGGTCTTTTCATAAAGCGATAATTCCGAAACATATTGACTGGATTGTATATTGATACTAAGCTCTTCCAACAATTCATCGGTTTTTTCCTTAAGTTTTTTTTCATTTATTACATAGCTATCAAATTCATGATTGAGGACATATATATTGTCGATGACCTTAAGGCTTTCTATTAGCTTTACTTGTTTATCTATTAAATAAACCTTATTGTTTCTCATATTGCTATATTCATAGTTATTAACTAACTTCTCATCAAAATATATCCGTCCAAAATCTATAGAAATATTTTGAGATATCAATTGTATTAATTGACTTTTCCCGTGATTATTTAAAGGAAGCAATCCCATAATTTCTCCCTTAAATATCTGAAAATTGATATTATCAAGATAAGTATTTCCATCTATTTCTTTACTAACGTTCTCAATCCTTAGTATTTCTTCTTTCATTATTTCATCATCCTAATCTATTATAAAAGGTATGGTTATTTCAACGTCTGTTCCCGCATCAATTTTACTATATACGTAAATCCCATATTCATCACCGAATATAAGTTTGATACGATTGTTGACATTGAGCAGAGCTATGCCTCCCTTATTTCTATCCTCTTTCATATATTCAAGTGAGGTACCTCTAAGCTTTTGATTGAGCTCCTTTAATCTTTGTTCATCTATTCCGACACCATTATCGGAAATTATAATAATCAACCTTTTGTTTGTCACAAATACCTTCAGAGTTAAAATGCCTTTCCCCATCTTTCTCTCCAAACCATGAAAGATAGCATTTTCAAATATTGGCTGCAGAGTAAGTTTCGGTATTTTTGCTTGTAATATATCCGGAAGATCTTCTTCTTGAAAATCAATATTTAATTCCAATTTATCTCCAAATCTAAATTCTTGTATTTTGTAATAAGTCTTAACATTATTTATCTCTGCATCTAAAGTTACAAGCTTATCAACATTGGAAATAGTATATCTAAAGAAAGTTGCCAGAGCTTCAGTCATATTAGCTATGCTATCGACCCCTTCAATCAACGCTTCACTTCTTATGCCTTCCAAAGTATTGTATAAGAAATGGGGATTTATTTGATTTTGTAAAGCCAAGTACTCTGCATGTTTTTTAGACCCTTCTATCAATGTCTTGGTGTCAATTATTTCTTTGAATTTTTGAAACGCAAGATAAGTCTCTCGATTGAAAAATATTCTCATATCAAATACACTCATCAATATAGAACCTTGATAAAACAGTGTTAAAACTTTGTTTATTTCCTTATAGGGTTTATATATCCATTTATAAAAATAATATAAAATTCCTGCTACAAAAATAATATATATAAATAAGAAAATATAAGACACATTATTTTGATAATTGTATATTAAATGAAATAGGGTTATTAAAAAAACAATCCCTATCAATATGAATACAACAAAAATCCTATTAAATAGATAAATAACTTTTTTATCCTTCATTTCAATCACCTAAATAAATATTTTTCTGTAATCTTTAGGCTTAAGTCCCGTATATTTAACGAATAATTTAGAAAAATACTTAACATCGCTATAGCCTACCATAAGACAAATATCCTGAACTCTCAAATCGGATTCCTTTAATAACACCTTTGCCTTTTCAATTCTTATTTTTGAGAGGTATTCCACAAATGAAGACCCAGTTTCCTTTTTAAAAATACTGCTAAAATAGCTTGGATTAAATCCTATATGATTGCCTACATCTTCCAAGGTGATATTGTTCATATAATTTGCCTCGATATATTCCTTAGCTTGGCTTATCTGTGCTAAGTTTCTATTAGTGGAATCGTTATCCAGCAAAGTAAAGAATGAATTAATATAATCCATTAATTCAGTAAATAGCTTATCCATAGAGTAACAGTCTGCAACAGAATTCTCTAATTTCTCGTATTCCTTAGTTTCGCTTTCTATTTTTGTGATATTGCTTTTTAAGGTTAAATCAAAAATATTTGCTATATCTAAAATAAGAACTTTTAAATCTCTTCCGCTTATAGGAGACAGCCTTATTTCTTCCTTGAGTTCAATCAAAGACTTTTTTATTCCCTCAAGATCCAATCTTTCAACTGTTTTTACAAATTTCTTTGAAAATTCTACAAATTTTTCGCTCTGTACCCTTTTATTATCATTTATTTCATCATAAAGGATTAATCCTCCTATCCCTTTTATAACTCTATCGTCAATGGATAATTTGCTGCTTTCACATGATGCTTTTATATCTCCTATTTTCAAAACTTCTTCTCCATATCCTAGGGTTAACTTGAACTTATTTGTTTTGTAAGTTCTATTGAAGTCATTTAATATGTTTAAAAGTCTATCCTCAATAATTTTATTTTCTTCTTCCTTATAGTTGATTAAAATATAAGCTTGATTTTTCTTTATGATTCCCTCGATATCACAAACCTTATCCTGTAGTTTTGAAGAAATCGTATCCAAAGCACTTACCATTATATTTCTTATATCCAACTTATCATCTTCATTGATCTGATCCAATATCAATATCATTATTCTAAAACGATAAGGCTTGAAACTAAAATAATATTTTTCATTTATTTCCTCTAATGTATAGCTGATAAAATTGTTCCCATCGGCTGTGATGAGATTGTCCAAAAAAGACCTCCTAATTATAGGCCTATCATTTGTATGCGAAAGCTTATATTCATTTTCTAAATTAATATAACCCTTTTCTCTGATAATGTCCCCTTTAACCCTTAAAAGGGCATTCAATAACTCCTCCTGATTAATGGGCTTTAGGAGGTAATCTTTTACTCCAAAACCTATGGCTTTTTTAGCATATTCAAATTGACCATAACCGCTAATTATAATGAATTCTAAATCTTTATTTATGGCTTTAGCTTTTTCTATCAGTTCTAATCCGTCATACCCGGGCATTCTAATATCTGTAATCACAATATCCGGATTTTCTTTCTCAATCAATTCTATTGCTTCCAGCCCATTGTTAGCCATTCCTACAACAAGCATACCAATTTTCTCCCAATCGATGAGTCTTTTAATTAGCATACATATTCTATTTTCATCGTCTGCTATGATTACTCGAATCATCCACTTCACTCCTCATCTTTTGTACCTTTTGCGACCGTTTACCTTATCTTTAGTATACTATTATTGATATTTGCATACAAGACAAAGAAAATTTAAATTAAGGTGAGCTTGACAAGGAATAAATAAGCCTTACATAGGATTTAAACCCTTATGTAAGGCTAGTTATCTTCTCCATCACAATTTCTCCAATAATATCATTTTAACACTTTCTCTTTTATTATTTCCAATACTCCATTGTCCTCATTGCTATTTGCTATAAAATTCGCAGCGCGTTTTATTTCTTCAGGTGAATTGTCCATAGCATAGCTATGGTATCCTTCCTTTAACATTTCAATATCGTTATAAAAATCACCAAAAATCATGGTGTCTTTCTTTTCTATACCAAATTTTCTTTGAATCATATCCACTGCTTTACCCTTGTTTATTCCCATATTATAAATATCAAGCCATGTAGGAGTTGAATCTACAAGCTGCAATTCGTTCTCCCATTTATCGCAAAGTATCTTTTTGGAATTAACCCCCGAGCCCTTTAAATCAAAAATCGCAATTTTTAATATATCATCTTTCACGTCATTAAAATTTTCAACTATTTGATAATTATGATAATATTTCATAGTTTCCTTTAAGAAGAATTCATCTTTGGTATTTATATAAGCCGATTTTTTTCCGCAAAGTACAATATATATATCTTCAATCTTTAAGGCATCTTCAACAAAGCTAAAAACAATTGACTTATCAATTGAATTTGCATATAACTCCTCACCTTTATAGACTACCAGTGTGCCGTTCTCAGCTATATACAACAATTCATCACTTATTGGTTCAAATAAATTGTATAATTGGTAGTATTGCCTTCCGCTTGCAGCTGCAAATTTTATATTTCTTTCTCTTAACTCTTTAAATAAGCTGAAGAATTCATCGTTTAGACACCCTTCTCCATCCAGAAGAGTCCCATCCATATCACTTACAATTAATTTTATCATCTATCTAACCTCATAATTATTTGAAAAATAAAGAGGGAACTTAAATACCGTCCCCTACTTTATCTTGTTCCGCAACCTTCTCAACTACCTTTTCAAACTTAATAGTCGATTTCTTACTTGATTCCACTATGAATTTTGCCAAATCTTCCAACGTAAGAACATCTTTTTTAAAGCTACCTTCTATAATAGACATAACATTACAACCTGCCACAACCTCAATATCTTCATTATCGTTAGCAATTTCAGCTGCTAATTTAAATGGTGTCCCTCCCATTATATCACATATAAATAATATTTGGGAATTTGAATTTTGCTCAATTGTTTGGAACATTTTTTCCCTTAGAGATACATCATTATCATCTTCTAAAAAATCTATATAATGTAAATCTTTATTTTTACCAAGCAATAACTCTATGGTACTTTGTAATGCAGTGCCGTATTGCCCATGCCCACAAATAATAAATATTTTATTCATTTTTATAAGATTCCCAATAGTGATAATAATATAGCCAATCCAAATGTAATCAATATCAAAACTGTTGGATTAACCTTCTTATTCTTTAACAGGTAGTACATACCCATAGTATAACCAAAGGGTAAAATATTTGGGAATATTTTATCAAAGAAATCTGATTGTATGGAGACTACATTGTTTGCTGAGATTGCTATTTCTGCTATTACATCAATACTGACAAAGGACGCTATTAGCCCTCCCACAACGGTTACACCTAAAATCGTAGCGGATTTGGAAATTGCTTGAGACCTCTCCTGCAAGCTGCCGATTGCTTTAGTTCCTAAATTATATCCCAGACGAGTTATAGGTATTCTGGCAATAAACAAAGCAAGATACACCACAAAGAAAATTATTGGGCCTAAAACGTTCCCTTGTGAAGCAAATGATGCGCTAATTCCAGCTACTATTGGCAATAATGTGAACCAGAGTATTGCATCTCCAATTCCGGCTAAAGGACCAAATAAAGCAATCTTTAACCCTCTAATCAATCCTCTGTCTTCATTATTTTCCTCTAATGAAAGCAACATACCCATTAAAAACCCAACTAAAACTGGATGCGTATTAATAAATTCTGTATTGTCAGTCATTGCTGCAGATAGCCCTTCTTTATCATCCTTATAAATTTTCTTTAATGCAGGTAACATTGATAATGTCCAACCACCGGCCTGCATTCTTTCATAGTTAAAGCTGGATTGCAACAATACATTTCTGATGCCTAAGTCGGTTATATCTTTTTTTGTTAAAACCTTAGTCTTAGATTCCGTCACTATAATCATCTCCCCCTTTTTGAACTGCGGGTGAACTCTTAGAGTTAAAATAATCAATTAGAGCTATAGCTGTACCTATCAGTGCCACCGGTAACAAATTGGAATATTGAATAAATGAAGCAAACAAGAAACCAATTAATAAATAGGGTATATATTGTTTTTTGAGCATTACCTTAAGCAGCATACCAAATCCAACGGCAGGGAGCAACCCACCTGCTACTTCAAAACCATGGGTTAACCATTCAGGCATGGAATTTACCAACGCCCTCATAGCATCTTGAGCTACATAAGTGCTTAAAAATACAACTATCCCATAGGTTATAGCCACAATAAACATTGGTATAAGATTAATTCTGGTAAATGCTTTTGTATCTCCTTCCGCTGCATATTTGTCTGATTTAACCATAAATAGTGAAAATGTAGAGTAATAAAATAGTAAAATGTATTGCATTAAAAAACTAAAAGGCAGTGCTAATCCAATAGATGTCTCAGGCGCAGTCTTTGTAGTATATGCTATTACTGTTGTCATAATTCCGGCTAATACCGGATTTGGAGGCTGAGTCCCCCCTGCAGGCGTTAACCCTGCAAATGCTAATTCTGTCAATCCTCCTGCCAGCAATCCAAGCTTTAGGTCCCCAAGGATTAGACCCGTCAATGTAGATACAATAATTGGTCTAAAGATAAATAAACCTTCCAACCAAAAGTCTATACCTACAATGACAGCCATCAAAGATAATAAAATACCTTGTCCTAAACTAATGTCCATAATGAAATTCCCTCCTTTAATCTATATATTCTATTGCATCACCAGGTACATCCTGGATAAATACATTGATGCCTTTTGATTTTATATAATGTAAGTCTTCCAGGTCTTTTTCATCTACATATACCTTTTTGCTAATTTGATGTTTGCCTTTATTAAAATGCATGTTGCCAACGTTTACATCTTTTATAGGAACTCCTCCATCAACTAATTGCCTAATTACCGCCGGAGTTTTGCATATAATAAATATCTTCTGGGACGGAGAAGCCTTGTGAATAATATCAATAGTATGTTCCACAGTAAAAAACCTAATACCGGCACCGGAAGACTCAACAACCATAGACATTAATTGTTGCTGCAGCTTCTCATTAGCAGCTTGATCATCAACTACTACTAATAAATTTGCACCAACAGAAGTCAGCCATACAACTCCCACCTGCCCATGAACTAATCTATTGTCAATACGAGCTAATAAAATATTTGGACCTTCCATAATTAATCACCCCTATAAATTTATTCAAATTTATAAATTTTTATTCCTTTAACGCCCTATTTAATTCCTCAGTATAGAGCCAGATAACTTCTCTATTACTATTTCTCCAATAATATCACTTAGATTATCATGGTTAACTTTCCCCGTTTCATGTTCCATGGCATTTGAGGTGCCACAAGCAGTTCCTAATTTTAGCATATCTTCAAAGCTTAAATTCCTATTTAATCCTACAGCAAGCCCGGCTATCATTGAATCTCCAGATCCTACAGAATTTACAAGTTCAATTGGGGGCACCCTTACTCTGTACATATTGCCCTTATAAAATACAATTGAACCTTGACCGCCTAAAGAAATAACTACTATTTCAATATTTTTATCAAGTAAATAATTTGAGGCTTTGATTATGCTTTTCTCATCTGCGATGGATATCCCGGTCAATTTTTCTAATTCGTATTTATTGGGCTTTATCAAATAAGGACTGGCTTCAACCCCATATCGTAATGCATCTCCACTGGAGTCAAGAATAAATCTTTTCCCCTTATCTTTTGCTAATTTGATTAACTGTTTATATGTATCAATTGGGATCCCATCCGGTAAGCTGCCTGAAGCGCATATGATATCAACTCCGTCTAATAACCTATCATACAAAGCTATAAAATTGTTAAAATTTTTTTTTGAAATATACGGGCCTTTTTCTAATATCTCAGTTTGACTACCATCATCTGAAATAATTGCTATGCAGCTTCTATTTTCTCCTTCAATTGGGATAAATACATGATTTATTCCAATACCATTCAAATTTTCTTCAATAAATCTTCCGGAATATCCTCCTAAAAATCCTGTTGCCAGAACATCTTCATTAAAACTTTTAATCACTCTTGTAACGTTTAGTCCCTTCCCTCCAGCTGTATATTGGTAGTTTGAAGTTTTATATATATTTCCTTTTTCAAAATTCTCAACATTATACCGCCTATCAATAGAAGGATTCAAAGTTATGGTCAATATCATATTCTGTTCCTACTTCCACAGATGTTAATTTTTTCTTTAACTACATTTTTTGCTATTTCTTTAGCAGGACTTAAATAATTACGGGGATCATCGGCGTCAGGATTTTCTTTAAAGTATTTTTTAATCGCTTCTGCAAATTGTATTTTTATTTCTGTTGCAATATTTACTTTACATATTCCGTATTGAATAGCTTTCTTTATATTTTCTTCACTAATACCCGAAGCACCATGAAGTACCAAAGGTACGTCAATTATTTTATTCATTTTTATAAGCCTATCGAAGTCCAGTTTAGGTTCTAATTTATAAATCCCATGTGCAGTACCTATGGCTACCGCCAAAGAATCTACACCTGTTTTTTTAACAAATTCTAAAGCCATAATTGGGTCTGTCAAAAGAGCATCTCTTTTGTTAATTACTATTTCTTCTTCCTGCCCCCATATATGCCCTAACTCTGATTCTACAGATACACCCAATTTATGTGCAAAATCCACCATTATCTTTGTATTGTTGATGTTTGTATCAAAATCCTCCATTGAGGAATCTATCATAACAGACTTATATCCTCCCTTAATACAATTCTTTAAAAAATCTATATCCGTACAATGGTCTAAATGAAGAGCTATAGGAATTTTATATTTTTTAGCACCGGCTTTCAAAATAGCCACAAGATATTCTAGTCCGGCATAATTGACAGTACCGGGAGTTGTAGCAATAATCACCGGAGACTTCATCTCCCACGCACCTTCTATAACTGCCTGAATAGTTTCCAAATTGTGTACATTAAATGCAGGGACTGCATATTGATTCTTTTTGGCATCTAAAAGTAACTCCTTGTTTGATACGATATCCATATAGTCATTCCCCTTTATAATTATAAATAGTGACACCTTTAACTACTCTATTAACCAATCCATATGGATTAGGGTTATCAGGTTCAACCTTTAACTTAACAGAAGATTTTAATGCAAATATTTGTGCATACAATATATAGAGTAAAGATAACAAGCTTTTATTTTTGATATCGTTTTCATCGTCTGTAAGATAAAAGTTGTAATCAGATGCAATCTCAATTTCTTCCCTGTATTTACTTGTTATTGAAATTACCCTATGAGCTCCTTTATCATTATAGAGCTCATTGAGCAAATCCAGCTCATATTTTCTGGAATACTCGTCATCTGATATATAAATAAAAACTAGAGTCCTATCATTTAACATTGATTTAGGACCATGTCTAAAACCCAATGGTGTCTCGCTTAAAGTGATTACCTTTCCCCTAGTCAGTTCTAAAAGTTTTAGTCCGCTTTCTTTAGAAAGACCGTATAGACTACCGGAACCTAGATAAACTACTCTTTCAAAATCTATATCCAGTAATTGATCTACGTTCATATATTTATTTTCTAATATATCTCTACCTAAATCAATCATTTTGAATATCTGAGTCTTATTTTTCTCAAAACATTCCATATCAAAGATTAAAGAAGCTACTAGTGTCATACATGAAAAACTGCTAGTCATGGCAAATCCTTTATCATTGGATTCTTCCGGCATGATTAGATGTAATACTTTTTCATCATTCTTGGATATGTTTATTAATTCCCCTTCCTCATTACAAGTGATAATAATATGATTTACATCATCTATAAGTACATTAGCAAGATCATATGCGGCAATACTTTCAGGGCTATTTCCTGAACGAGCAAAGGATACCAAAAGTGTAGGAATATCTTTTTTAAGATAATCCTGAGGATTAGCAACTATATCGGTGGTAGGAATTGATTCAAATATATAATTTTTTTTACTATTTAACTCCGGCGTAATAATATCACCTATATAAGCAGAAGTTCCGGCACCTGAGAATATCACTCTGATATTATTTTTATTTAAATTTTCATTAATAAATTTTTCTATGATTGTCTTCTGTTTCTCAATGGTAGCCAAACACTCACTCCAAATCTCCGGTTGCTGATAAATCTCTTTAGCAGTATTAAAACCATTCATCTTCTTCCAATTATCCACACTTAAACCAAACATTCAATCACTCCTTCTTATGGTAATGTCATAGTGTTGTCATTACCAGTATATTGAAAATTATTTTTTAAGTATAACAGAATATTTAAATCTATCACCTCTTGCCACACTCTTTGTATATTCAACTACACTCTCCGTCTCATATGTTGTTCTTTCTATCATCATGCTTGGTAAATGTAAAGAGTATTTCAATAGTTTTGCCTCGTTATCCCTTGTAACAACAGTTTGGAAGGTTTCCTCTGCAGAAGTGATGGAAACACCATATAACTTAGAAAATATATCGTACATTGGGTTTTCTTCAAGTAGTTTTTTTGTTAACCCAGGAAATCTGGAACAAGGCACATAACTGGTTTCCAACATCATCGGTTCATTATCTGCTAATCTCAGCCTCGTGAAGATGTAGACTTTATCACCTATATTTAACCTCATTTTTTTAGCCAATTTTTCGTTGGTATTTATAATATCAAAATCTAATACCATAGACGATGGTGTTTTCCCTAGTTTTTTCATCTCTTCGGTAAAGCTGTAAAATTTTAATAAATTTTGTTTAAACATTTTAGGGGAAATATATGTACCTTTGCCATGTAACCTATAAATATATCCCTCTTTTTCTAGTTCTTGGATTGCTTGTCTAACAGTTGAGCGGCTAATGTCATACGTATCACATAACTCACGCTCAGATGGAAGTTGATCATCTTCCTTTAGATTTCCTTCTTCAATCATCTCGACAATTATATCCATAAGCTGTGAATATAACGGCATACGATTTTGTTTATCTATAGTTCTCAATGTAAAATTGCACCTCAATATCTAATTATATGTGGTACGTACCACTGATATAAGTGTATAACATACTGAAATTAATGTCAAGGCAAATTTTCAAATTTTGTGATTATCTTTTGATAATGTCCCCTTATAATTTCTTATAGCATAACCCTAAAAGCGGAGATCCTTCGTTGCACTCAAGGATGACGTAAGCAGTGCATTGTGAATTGAACATTTAACTAACCTTATTTTTACCTATTCCTTTGGATTTATATAATTTTTCATCAGCTCTTTGAAACATGTTTTCTGCTTTTCCTACTTCATTAAAAGAAGAAACTCCCATACTAACTGTAACCTGTATTTCATTATCCATAAATCGGATTGGATTCTTTGCTATACTAGTACGTAGCTTTTCTGCGACTGTCCTTGCACCATCTAATTCCGTGTCATATAAAATAATTGCAAATTCATCTCCGCCGTATCTAAAACATTTATCACTGGATCTAACTCTTTTAGCAATCGTTTTCCCAACATGTGCTATAGTATAATCTCCCATTAAATGCCCATATTTGTCATTTATATTTTTAAAGTTATCAATATCTAATAAAATGAGTGAAAAACCATTTGTTTGGCATATTTTTTCTCTTCTTTTATATAATTCAAATGTTTTATTCAATTCTTCAAAAAAATATCCTTGATTATAAAGTCCGGATAGGCTGTCCTTTACTGATAATTCTTTTAATTTTTGATTTGCTTCTTCTAATTTCTTATTGACTAGCTTGAGTTCTTCTTCAGCATTTTTTAATGAAGTTATATCCCTTGATGTTCCCCAAGTTCCAATAATATTACCTTCTTTATCATATAGCGGATACTTTGATGCAGAAAGCCACATAGTGCTCCCATCAGGTCTAATCAGCTTTTCAACGGTGCCTAAAATCGGGATTTCTGTTGCCATTATTTCCTGCTCAATATCATAAGCCTGCTGAGCAAAATCTCTGGGAAAATAATCAAAATCAGATTTCCCTATTACCATCTCCGGGTCATCAACCCCCCAAAGTAAAGAATGAGCCCTGCTGCTAAATAAAATTCTGGAGAATTTGTCCTTAAAGTAAAATGTATCTTGCGAATTATTCATTATAGTATTAATAATATCAAATTCATTAATATCTATATTTCCATACTTCATCACATTATCCCCTATCAGAAAATTCCAAATACTATTATTTCAACTATATAGTATCAAATAATTCCTATCCGTACAACATATTATAAAGGTTTAAAAAATAATTTGTACCATATATCAGATGTATATTTATATAAATTAAAAACATTCCCAAAAAATTGAGAATGTCATAATTTACTATAGCTTGTAATATCCAAAATCTTTAAAACTATTCAAAAAATCCAAGTATAAATATGCCTACCATAACCATTGCAATAATTAAATATTGTTTCGGAAGAAGTTTTTCTTTTAAGAATATCCTCCCAAGAAGAACCGATACTATACTATAGCTTGCAATCATAGGTGCTGCTACTACAGAATTAGTATTCAATGCATAAACATAAAAATATTGTCCTGCAGTCTCAAATATTGCTGCTAGAGCTTTATCTTTTTCCTTTAAAAGTGTAAATTTTTCTTTTTTTACAATCGTAATAAAGATAAGTGAAATAATTCCACAGACAAGAAAAGTAAGTTCATAGGAGATCAAGGCTTCTTCAGGGGTCATTAGGCTGCTCAGATATACATCATCCAAAAATGTGCCTAAAGCATCAATGATTGCATATAGTATCGGAAAAATAAGTGCCATAGCGCCTAGCTTATATTTTAAATCTATATGAATATTGTCTTGTTTTTGCTCTTCTTCGGCAAGTTTCCTTTCAATTACCGCAATTGCTATAAGCCCAATAGTTATTAGGATAATCCCAAACAATTGCCAAGCATTCATCCTCTTTTTTAACACTGCAAATGCTAAAATTCCAGCCATTGCTCCAGAAGTATTGCTTACAGGCGAACTTATGGAAACTTCCAAATATCTTAACCCGACGTAACCTAATGTCATGGAAAGTATATACATTGAAGAAACAGGTAAATATTTTATAATGTTAACAGGATTATACTGCCAATTCATCTTATAAAGCTCAAAAAATGCCTGAATTCCCATGATTAAACCAACCATTACAACGATTCTCAAGTGACTATATCTATCGTTAGGATCTGTGCCTTTCTTGTAATAAAGATCTGCTATGCCCCATAATAAAATTGTCATTACTGCAGATGTGTACCATGAAAATATCATTTTTTCCTCCTCATTATGCCACTGTTATTTGCAATTCACTTTAATATTTTATGATACAATCCCTATAACTGCAAGCTTTTTATAATCACCATCTATCGAAATGCACTTTTTCTTCATTGTATCTATCAATCGGTTCCTTTTCCTCATCTTTAACCCCAATTGCAATCATACCTACAGGTATAATGTAATCAGGCAAATTTAATGTTTCTTTCATAGCTTTTTTCATATAATCCACTAATTCTCCTCCGGAATATAGTCCGCACCATACTGCTCCCAAATCCAATCCATGTACTGCTAGTAACATATTTTGAATTGATGCAGAGCAATCTTCAACTAGGAACCCTATTTCCTTTTGTTTTCTTGTGTCACCGCATACCACTATACAACAACTGGCACTGGGAAGCATCTTAGCATACCTATGGAAGTTTGAAATCTTATCTAACGTCTCCTTATCTTTTACCACCACAAAATCTCTAGGTTCGAAGTTGTGTGCAGATGGTGCCTGAAATCCGGCCTTAAGAATAAGCTTTAAATCCCCTTCACTTATAGGTTCCCCTGTATATTTTCTTATGCTTCTTCTAGTAAATATTGCATCTAATACATCCATGTAATCACTCCTTAAAATAATAATATCCGTTCCCTCTATAAGTATTATACTATTTTCTTAAAACATATCAAATAGGTTTACTTAAAACAAAAAAGTCCCTAGGGACTTTTTTCAACATTATAAAGGCTTTAATGATATAAATTAGCCTCCTTATTAGGAAAGAGCTAATTTATATATGAATATATTAAGATATTCTACTTATTTTTGGATTCATTATGAATCTTTTCTAAATAATAGATATATGCAGAACAAGATTTTTCATTATCTATCATTCCTTCAATAGTAAACCATTCATCTGGTGCATGAATCCTTCCAGATTTACCTAGACCATATGATACAAATGGAATCCCGATAGGCTCGCTTGTAAATAAATATGCTGGCCCATGTCCTGGAAAAATCGGCCATGGTGAGCCTCCTTCCAATCCTGAATTATCCATAGCCATTATAGCTGCTTGAGCTGCCTGAGTTGATGAGTCAGTTTTTGCATATTTACCGCCTTGTCGTTGTATAAGCTTAACATCCTCAAACCCATGTTTATCTAAATGAGCCCTTATTTTGTCATAGATATCATCTGCATCTTGATTTGGTAATAAACGAATATCAAGTTTGGCATTTGCCTTATACGGAAGTACAGTTTTGGTAGCCGGTCCTTGATAACCTGCCCATATGCCAGCTATGTTAAATGTTGGGTGCCATAATAATTCTCTCAAAGCATCTCCGCCTGATAAGTCTTTCATAAATTTCTTTGCATGCAGACGTTTATTTAAATACATATTTTCATCAAAAACATCTATCATCCTTTGGGTCAAATGTTCATCTTCTTCTGTTAGCGGAACCATATCATCAAAGAATCCATCCACTAAAATATTATCTTCCGCATCCCTTAAACAAGCCAATGCATGAACTAAACGCCAGGTAGGACTACCTACCCATGCTGCATTTGAACTGTGAAGATCTACTTCGGTTGGTCCTCCCCAATCTCCACCTGTTACCTCAACATCTAGGAAAAGCATCCCCTTATTACCCAGAATAATAAATGGCTTACCGTTTTCATCTTGTCTTGTTCCATTTAAAAATACAGCATCAAATTTGGATAATTTATCAGAATACTTTTTAGTGTATTCAATCAAACTTTCACTGCCCATCTCTTCTTCACCTTCAACTATGAAGAAAATATTTATTGGCATATATCCTGCTACTTTTTTAATAGATTCGACAGCATTTATAAAACATACAAGAGGTCCTTTGGAGTTTGCTACTCCTCTTGCTACCATAGATTCTCCATATGGAGGAAAATCTTTAATAACACCCTCAAAGGGTTCTACCGTCCACTCATCATATGGATCGGCTGGCTGTACATCATACATCCCGTACATGATAATACTTGGAGCATCTTCCACATCTGCTTCTAACATCCCTGTCACAACCGGACTATGGACGAAGTATTCTCTGTCAATATCTTTACAACCTAATTCTTTTAGAATGTCCATTACCATTTGTGAACATTCTTCTATTCCTTCTCCCGTGCCAGCTATACTCGGTTGTTGTACCAATTTTTTTACACGAGGAAGGTGTGTATCATAAAAATTTTCTTCAATATGATTATATACATCTTGCAGCCAATCTTTTTGTTTCATATACTTATCCTCCTTATCCTTTTATACTACATATACTATATTTGTAGATATTGATTAAACCATCCTAAAATCTCATTTAATCTATTAAGCCTATTAAAAGGTTTACCGCTTCTACTAAGTTCATGACCCTCTCTTTTAAAGATACAAAGCTTACTTTCAATTCCATTATATTTTAATGCCAAAAACATCTGCATACCTTCAGAAATCGGACAACGATAATCTTCTTCAGCATGAATAAATAAGGTAGGTGTTTTTACATTTTTAGCATATCTTAATGGGGAATGTTGCCAATATCTATCTATGTCCATCCAAATATCCGTTTCAAACTGCCACATAGGAAAATTATAGCTTGTATCTGATGTACCAAACATAGAAATAAAGTTAGATATACCCCTTTGTGATACAGCACATTTAAATCTATCAGTATGACCTATAACCCAATTTGTCATAAACCCTCCATAACTTCCTCCTCCAACACCTAGGAGGTTTTCATCTATTTCCGGATAGTTTTTAAGGCAGAAATCTGTAAATTCCATAATATCATCATAATCTGCATATCCATACCTACCTATTATATCAGCAAATTCATTTCCAAAGCCATCAGAGCCCCGTGGGTTACAATACATAACATAATAGCCTTCGTTGGCAAAGAGTTGTAATTCATGATAATAAACAGGGCTAAAGTTCATTTTATGCCCACCGTGAATATAAACAATTCCAGGGTATTTTTTACCTTGTTGATAGTTCGTTGGTCTTAATACATACCCTTCTATAACAGTACCATCCTTATTTACAAAAGAGATTTTTTCTATTTTGCTTAATGTTCTTTCCTTTACAACCCAATCATTAAATGAGGAAAGTTGTATTTCATTTCCATCTTTTAGTGAATATATCTCTTGAAGCTTATTATCCCTTAGTCCTATAAACATTATTTCTTTATCTAGAACCACAAAAGAATCCACTGACCCAATTTTAGAGCTTATCTTTTTATGAGCACCATCTAGATCCACTTGGTAAATCTGGGCATTTCCTCCATCCATACCAACATAATATATAGAATTGTTATCTGTTTCCATTTGATAAAACTTACCAGTTCGTATATCCGTACATACAGCATTGCTAGCACTGTCGTCGTTATAATAAAATATTTTCTTTTTACCTTCCTTATCGATAAAGAAAAAATCCGGATTTTGTTGATAACCATATTTAATGCCATCGGATCCCATAAAAATAGGTACTTCACCTATAAAGTCACAGTATCGCATCCTATATGTAATATCATCAATATAGGTTCTGTTTTCCTTATCCTCTACATCATAGATTGAAATTCCACTTAAGAATTTTTTAGGTTTATTCTTTATAATTTTCTTTGGACTATAAATAATTTTGTTTCTCTCTTTATTCACTTTGATAAATTCAATTGTGTCCTCTTTATCTGATATAAGAATATATTTATCATCTTGTGGATTATAAATGTATAACCCCCAGCGTTTATTGTTGATAATACCTTGTCCTTCAAATCTATAGGGTATTTCATCAGCTATAGCATAGCTTTCTTCTCTTTTTTTCTTTTCTGCAAAATATTTACTACGTTCTTCTTCTCTCATTTTGCTAAAATCAGGTTCAGCTATGGAATGTTCAGCTACTAAGGCAAAAGTACCATCATAAAGGGGAAATAATTGTTGTACTTTTCTAGAAATTTGTAAAAATGGTTCTGCTTCTCCTCCTAGCAATGAGAGTTTATAAAAACAGGTCCAATCTTCTCCTGCTTTAATTCTTTCATTTATATGAGCATCTCGATTAGAAACAAACAAGATATTTTCATCATCCAGCCAGACAATATTTTTTCCCTCTCCCAAAAAAGTAATTTGATTAATTACTTTTGTTTTAACATCTATAGTATGAATATAAGATTTATAATTGTTTTCATCCATATTACAATGTGTTGTAACAAAAGCACATTTATCTTTTTTTGGATTTGACACTAAATCTGAAATATAGGTATATCTTAAAAAGTCATCTGCTTGAAGCCTTTCCATGGATTACTCCTTTCTAAAGTATTTCATCACTAAAATGACATGCTACAATATGCGAGGATGATTTTTCCTCTAATACAGGCTCTTCATTTATACATTTGTCCTTAACATAGGGACACCTTGTATGGAATCGACAACCACTTGGTGGGTTTGAAGGACTTGGTAACTCCCCTTTTATACTCGCATGAACTCTATTGACTGTTGGATCTGGAATTGGAATAGAGGATAATAAAGCTGCTGTATATGGATGCTTCGGTCGTTCAAATAACTCTTCAACATCCGCAGTCTCTAGAACTTTCCCAAGATACATAACACATACTCTATCAGATACGTGCCGTATAACATTTAATGCATGAGACACAAAAATATATGTTAAATCTAATTGTTTTTGTAAATCATTTAATAAATTTAAGATTTGTGATTGTATTGACACATCAAGAGCTGATACTGGCTCATCGCATAAAATGAGTTTTGGCTTTAACACTAAAGATCTTGCTATGCTCACTCTTTGACGTTGCCCTCCCGAAAACTCATGCGGATATCTATAATAAAAATCCTCCAACAATTCAACATATTCAAATGTTTCTAAAACTCGCCTTCTCCTCTCAGCTACATCTGTTACACCATGAACAATTAGGGGTTCTTCGATTATTTCACCAATTGTCATACGTGGATCTAAAGAAGAAAATGGATCTTGAAAGATTATCTGTTTATCCTTTCTAACCTGTCTTAGTTCTTTTTTATTTAGAGAAAGCACATCTTTACCATCAAACTCTATTCTTCCTGATGTAACAGGTACAGTTCTCATAATGGAATGTAATAATGTACTTTTCCCGCAACCTGATTCTCCCACAATCCCTAAAGTTTCTCCTTCTTTCACATCCAAAGAAACATCATCCACAGCATAAACATACTTTTTTTGCCTTGAAATAAATCTTTTGTCAATTTCAAAATAAGTTTTAAGGTTTTCTACTTTTAATATCGTCCTTTGATTCAAATTAGTCATAAGCGACACTCCTTTGCTTTCTGAGTCACTAAATGACAAGACACTCTTCTATCACCCAATGTAACTTCCTCAGGTACTATTGTTTTGCATATCTTAATTGCCTCTTCACATCTAGGATGAAATCTACATCCCGAAGGAAAACTTGCTGGATTGGGAACAATTCCTTTGATATCATCAAGTTTATCCCTTTTTTCATCAACCCTTGGAATACACTTTAATAATGCTCTAGTATAAGGATGCAGAGGATTAGCAAATAAATCCTTTACACATGCCTCTTCTACAACCTTGCCAGCATACATAACAACTACTCTATCAGCTATTTCTGCCACCACACCCAGATCATGGGTTATGAACATTACTGTCATACCTGTTTTTGTTTTCAAGTTCTTGATAACATCTAATATTTGCTGTTGTATAGTGACATCCAAAGCTGTTGTTGGTTCATCAGCAATAAGCATATTAGGATTGCAGGAAATAGCCATAGCTATCATTACTCTTTGACGCATGCCGCCTGATAACTGATATGGAAAAGAATTTGCACATCTTACAGGATCGGGTACTCCGACTATTTTAAGCATTTCAATAGATTCCTTAAATGCTTCTTTTTTATCGTATCCTTCATGAATTCTCAATGCTTCTCCAATTTGTTTGCCAACCCTATGAACAGGATTCAATGCTGTCATTGGTTCTTGGAATATCATGGAAATCTCTTTCCCTCTAATTTTTGTCATTTCATCAGTGGAATAACCCAATAAATTTTTTCCACGATATAGAATTTCTCCATTCAGATATCTACCAGGGGGGGTTGCAACAAGTTGCATGATTGAAAGTGATGTCACGCTTTTCCCACATCCTGATTCACCTACAACGCACAGTGTTTCTCCTTCATAAACATCAAAAGACACACCATCCACTGCCGGAATTGCAGAATCTAAGTAGAAACATACTTCTAAGTTTTTAATCTCTAACAATTTTTTCACTTTCCACCCTCCTTTTTCCTATTTAATCTCTATACAGCGACTATTCGCTGTATAGAGAGAGTAATTATTATTTTTCTATAACATCCATATGAACTGCTTCAATATAATAATGCTCATTTGGTGACCAATCTAGTCTTTCACTAATAGCAAAGATTTTTTGTAATTGTGGAAGGTATAAGAAAGGTGGATCATCTACCAGCATTTGTTGGAATACCTTTAAATGCCCTTCATATTCTTCAACTGTTTCCGAATTAAAAATTGCATCAGCTATTTCTTCATAGCCTTCAATAGCGTTGTATGAAGTAATACCAGTACGCTGTATTAAACCTGTAATCCAGTTGCCTACCATACCTGGCTTAGAAGCCCAACTCCAGCTATAAAGGCCTTCAGCTTTTTTTGCGTCTTGTCCATTGATAAGAATATTTCTCATAGCGCTAAACTCTTCAGTTAAAACTTCACATTTTACTCCAACAGCAGCTAAGTCTGCTGCAACAGCTTGACTTATTTCATGACCTTTTGCAGTGGATCCTGTATTTGATTGTAATTTTATACTAAATCCATTTGGATATCCCGCATCTGCTAATAACTGTTTAGCTTTTTCAGGATTATATTCAAATCCTTTTATATTAGGATCATAAGCTGGAAAATCTTCTCGATACCATGTTGCTAATTGCCTACCATAACCACCTAAGATATCATTAACAATAGCCTCTTTATTAACAGCATAATTAAGAGCTTGTCTTACTCTAGAATCTTGTAATTCCTGATTTGGCGACCAATCTAAAGTATTAAATCCAAGCCAAATAACCCTAGTTTCATAGCGGCTATCAATTTTAACCCCTTCTTCTTTTTTGATCATTTCAAGAGATTCAAAATTTAATCCTTCTATTATATCCAATTCACCACTTAAAAATTCAGCTATTTGAGTTGATTGCTCAGGAATGGTTTTTATAATATACTTGTCCACATTGGGCTTACCACCCCAATAGTTTTCATTAGCTACTAAAACAATTTGCTGATCTTTTTCCCAAGATTCCAATATATAAGGACCTGTACCTACAATATCCGTACCAATTGCTTCTTCACCTATCTCTTCTGAATGCTTTGGCTCTAACATGGGAATATCTGATATTTGTAATGGAAAATTAAATGCCTTTATTTTTGTATAGATTTTTAATGTATGCTCATCTATAGCTTCCCATTTATCATAATAAGGAGCATAATCCCAAGCCTGTCTTGGATATTCTGTGTCAACACCTCTATCAAGATTCCAACCAACTACTTCTGAAGTAAATGGTTCTCCATTTGAGAATTTTACACCTTCTTTTAGGTAAAATACCCACTCGAGATCACTTACTTGCTCATATCTCTCTATTAGCTTTGGTTCCAAATTCCAATCAGAATCATAAGTAAATAATGTCTCACAAATATTAATATATACATTTCTTCCTTGATCACCTGTTGCTCTGTGTACATCTAAGGTTGTTGGATCCATTATTTGAGCATAAGTAACAACTTTTTCATTTACTGAATCTGTGTTTTTACCACAAGCAGTAGTAACTACCAATAAAACTACAATCATTAATAATAGAATACTTTTAGTTGTTTTTTGAGAAAACACCCTTATTCCTCCTTAATTTGTGATTTTTTATTACATACTTTTTATGTGCTTCTTAACCTCGGATCTCTTACATCGCGAACCCAATCTCCCACAAAATTTATTGCTAAGCAAACTAAAAAGATGGCTAAACCCGGTAGTGCTGTAATCCACCAAGCAGTATAAATATACTCTCTTCCAGATGCTACCATACTCCCCCATGTCGCCATAGATGGCGGAATACCCATACCCAAGAATGTCAATGATGCCTCTGACAAAATAGCCGAACTCATTTCCAGCGTTCCTAAGATGATAGCGGAATCTATAATATTGGGTAAAATATGTTTCAATATGATTCTCATATCATTGCAACCTATAGTATCTGAAGCTGTTATAAATTCTCTTTCCTTCAAAGATAAGGTCTGAGCTCTTACCGTACGAGCATATGGAACCCATCCAGTAATTCCAATAACAACAATAACATTTGTTAGACCTGAACCTAGAACAGCCATCAATACTAAAGCCATAAAAATAAAAGGAAATGATAACATAACATCAACTATTCTCATAATAATTGAATCAACCCAACCTCCATAATATCCTGCCAATAAACCGAGCGTAGTTCCTAATATTAGTGAAACTACAACCGCCATAATACCTACTATTAAAGAAATCCGTGATCCATAAATAATTCTAGTTAGTACATCTCTTCCCATTTCGTCTGTTCCAAGAATGTGCTCATTTGTTCCTTTCTCAGCAAATATCGGTGGGATAAAACGCTTAGATGTATTAACCTCGTTGGGACCATAAGGGGCTAATAACGGAGCAAAAATAGCACAGAATATCCAAATAGCTGTTATTATTAAACCAAGTTTTGCCGTTGCAGTGCTTTTCTTTAAAGTCTTAATTAATTTTTTCATCCCACCCCTCCTATGATTGTCTTATTCTTGGATCTATAAATGTATATAATATATCAACTATAAAATTTAAAAATGTAAATATTACTGCCATAACTAAAGCACAAGCTTGTACTAACGGATAATCATAATTTGTTATCGCCGTTACCATCAGTCGACCTATACCCGGCCAAGCAAAAATGGATTCCACTACCACTGAGCCGCCTAATAGATTCCCTATTTGTAAAGCAACCATAGTTACAACGGTTAATAATGCATTCCTTAGACCGTGAAACACAATTACTCCTTTTTCTTTCACACCTTTAGCCCTTGCAGTTGTCATATAATCTTGCTGCAAAACATCTAGCATAGAAGATCTCGTCAATCTGGTTGTGCTTGCAAGCAAGCCCATACTTAATGTAATAGCAGGTAGAATTATTTGTTTAAATTTTCCATATCCGGATGCTGGAAGCATTTTAAGCCAAACTGAAAAAATAAGTATCAGTATTATACCCAGCCAAAAAGATGGAACAGAACGACCAGCTATAGAAAGTGTTGTTACAATAGAGTCTATAGGTGTATTCCTTTTAACAGCCGAAATAATACCACTAAATATTCCAAATGGAATTGCTATAACAATTGCAGCAAATGATAGCTGTAAAGTTGCAGGTATATGCTCTTTAATAAGGTCAAGCACAGGCCTATTATAAAAAAAAGAGTTCCCAAAATCTCCTTTAACAATACCAGATAAATAATCCATATATTGCCCTATTAAAGGTTTATCCAAGCCAAGCATTCTTTGCAAATTTTCGTAATCCTCAAAGGTCCCTTCGGGACTAACCAAAAGTTTAACTGGGTCGCCAATACCTCTTAAAAGTATAAATACCACAGTTGTGACAACGAATAGTACCAATAAGGCTTGGAGAACTCTTTTTACTAAATAGTCAAACATCATCAAAACCCCCTTATTATTATAAACATAGGAGATTATCAAAATACTATTAGTTCACACGCTTTTCAGCATTGGCTAAATTGCCAACAATATATGCATAATCTCCCGGTTGTACTTTAGTCATAAACCCTCGCATTTGTAAAAATACTGTTTGCTCACATGGAGCTAGGATTTCTTCAATAACCTCCATTGTCTGAATATGTCTTATCTCTGCCATAACTGTTCCTTTTTCAACCCATTTATTTAGATATTCAGGTCCGCATAATGGATAGAACATACCGCCTTTTTTAGGACGTAAAAGTGGCCTTTCTTTAATTAAATACTGTTCTTTTGGAAGTATAAGATCACCTTCAATCATCCCCATCCACTTCATTATGTTTAGATTACCTCTTACACTGGTCTTTACAATATCTATATCTAAAACAATACCCGCTCCGACTTCTGGAATAATAGCGGGTTTACCCAAACTAATCATATAGTCAGTTAAAAAACCTGCATATTGATTTGATGGACCTGCCGGCTTCCCATCATAAACAAATTCTAATCCATAGTTAAATGCCATTTCCTTTATCTTTTTTCCTAATTCTCCATCTGCTTGACTTGTTAATATATAATTGATAGCTGCTCCATAACCTGCACTATGCCAATCTAAGAGAGCGTCCGCATAATCTAATATTGGTGTTATTACTGATGCAAGCATATCTGTAAACCAGCCATCTGGCTTACCTGGATGAGCCCTATTCATGTTCTGCATATCTATAGGCGTATTTCTTGAATCCCATTCAAATGCGATTGGGTTTAGACAAGGAATGGCTAAAATAGTTCCCTTAAGTGTATTTAAATCAATTTGTTCAACCGTCTGTCTAATGACTTCAAATCCTGTTATTGCATCTCCATGTCCTAAAGCAGACATCATAAGTGTGGGACCTTCTTCTTTTCCATTGTATACATGAATAGGTATGGTCAATTCAAGTCCACTGGCCAGATTTGTAAAAGGTAAATTTATCTGTTTATGCTCACCTCTTTTAACTTTAACGCCATTAATCTCAAACATAAAGTGCCTCCTTTTTTATCCTGTTTAATCATTTTCATGGACTTCTGCAGTAGATAGATCCCCCAGAATATATGCATAATCCCCTGGATGAACCTTAGTCATTAATCCGCGCATATTCATAAAGACTGTTTTCTCACAAGGCGCAATTATTTCTTCTATAACCTCCATTGTGCGTACATTCCTAACCTGTGCTATAACTGTTCCTTTCTTAACCCATTTGTTTAAGTACTCAGGACCACATATAGGATAGAACATTCCTCCATTACTTGGTCTAAGCAATGGTCTATGTTTAATTAGATATTGTTTTTTAGGAAGAATGGGCTTCCCTTCAATCATACCCATCCATTTCATCGTGTTAAAATTACCACGAACACTGCTTTCAATAATATCTATTTTCAGACCCATACCTGTACCTACTTCCGGGATAATTCCCGGTTTCCCAAGACCTAGCATATACTTTACTAAAGACCCCTCATATTGATAGGATGGACCTGCGGGTTTACCATTATAAAGAATCTCCAATCCATAATTAAAAGCCATTTCTTTTACCCTTTCACCAAGCTCCCCTTCTACATAGTCATACAGAACATAATTTATAGCTGAACCATAGCCTCCTCCATGCCAATCCAATAATGCATCTGCATAATCACAAACTGGTGAAACAGCTGCAGCTAATCTATCAGTCAGCCATCCATCAGCTTTACCCGGAAAAGCTCTATTCATGTTTTGCATATCTATAGGTGTATTTCTTGAATCCCACTCAAAAGCAATGGGGTTTAAGCAAGGCATTGCCAAAACAGTTCCTTTAAGCTTATTTAAATCCAATTGTTGAACTGTTTGTCTAATAATTTCAAAACCTGTAGTTGCATCTCCGTGAGCTAAAGAAGTCATCAACAAAGTAGGCCCATCTTCTTGTCCTCTATAAACATGCAGCGGTATGGTTAATTCAAGTCCATTAGCAAGATAGCCTATAGAAATATTAATTTGTTTATGCTCCCCTTTTTGTACTTTTGCACCTAAAATATCACGCATTTTTATCCTCCTATCATATTGTCATAAATTCTTTTAAACTATATATAGTTTGTGTACTATTATGAAAATTGAGAAAATTTCGCTTATCACTATTCACATATAAATTTATTCTATTTTTAATAAGCGTTTAGCGTTTCCAGCAAATAATAAATCCTTATCTTCCTTTGGAATATCCATAGAAAGAAGTGGATTAAGGTTTTCAGCAAAACGATAAGTTCGTAATGGGTTTGTATCTGTTCCAAAAATTATTCTGTCGTTCTTTCTCATGCGCTTATATGTCAACTTTGCAATTTGAGGAAAGGCCTCTACATATTCGGAAAATACAATAGTTGTATCCATATAAACATTCTCATGTTTTGCAACTAGAGTTGGATCTATTCCAAACGGATCTCCATGGGCAATAACAAATTTTGCTTCAGGATATCTTATAGCTAAATCATCTATTGGTAATGAACTGGCAAGTGCCATACGGCTTGTCCTTGAATTAATAGGACCAGTGTGTATTAAAATAGGTACATCTAATTCAATACATTTTTCAATAAGTGGTGACATACATGGATCCTCTAATGAAAAATTTTGTATTGGTGGATGCAATTTTAATCCTTTCAAATTATAATCAACAATGGCTCTTTCAAGCTCATCTGCAGCACCTTCTTCATATGGTACAACACATGCAAATCCCATTAGTCTATCAGGATATTGTTTTACCAGTTTACCTACAAACTTATTGTCTGAATACCCTAAATCATCAGATCCTGGCACTATTGGATGCACAACTGCCATATCAATATTATTAGCATCCATACCTTTTAAAAATTCTTTAACTTCTCCACGTCCTTCTCTAATATGCACGTGAAAATCAATAATCATCGTTCTCTACCTCCTAAAGTATTATATTTTTGTCTTGTATTTGTTTAAAAGTCTATCCTCCTTCCTTAAAAATTTAATAATGAAGCTATTAAACTCTTAATGATAAGTTCAATAATGGCTAAATAGTGGTATCCTTAAAAAAATTTAATAGTGTGCTAGTTACTTAAATAGTATGATAATGGAATTATTCGAAGGGTTAAAAAACTGACACCTTCAAAGAAGTGATATTTATTAAAAGCTGATAATCAGATAATTTTTTGCAACAATATATTATTAATATCTAAATTATGTAAACTGTGTAAGATTCTTCAATGTGACTATTTCTCTTCATTTCTTTTTAGAAAGTATACCAGCAATAAATTCCCATGTCAAGCAAAATATAAGTAATATTTATAAAATATATCTTTTAAATAATTAGTCGAATCATAAAATCCCATATTTTCAATGTTTATCAGGAATATTTTAACATTAAAATAGAATTTATTTGATATGTTATAGGTTATTTGCTATATAGTTGCGATTACCTATATGATATAATATAATTAAGAGTGAAATGAGCAAATAATATATTGGAGGTTAGTTTATGAATAAAAATAACACCACAACTTTTACTACCCTGCGTTATGTTGTAACTGTAGCAGAAGAAAGAAGTTTTACTAAAGCAGCAGAAAAACTCTTTGTTACTCAACCTACTATTAGTCAAAATATTAAAGCATTAGAAGATAAATTAGGTACCCCTCTCTTTGATCGTTCAACATACCCTTTAACATTAACCTATGCAGGTAAACTATATATTGAATGGGCTCAAAACACATTACTCTCCCAGGCACAAATTACTAAAGAATTGACGGCAATTAAAAACCCTGAACAAACTAGACTTGTAATAGGATCTTATGCTCATCGAAATACATACATATTTCCTGAAATTATAGAACAACTTTCATATGATTATCCCCATTGTAATATTGTTGTAGAAGAAGGTTTGCCAAGAGTTTTGTATAGCGGGTTAGAGGATGGAGAAATAGATATAGTTATTGCAGAGGCTTATTCTGATACAGTTAGATATGAGAATATCTTTATTAGAAATGAAAATTTACTTATAGCGGCACCTAAAAGTTTTGATATTAAAAGAAGAGCGTCTGAAGATAGTAATTTCCCATTAATTCGTTTAAAAGATATTGAGCAACATCCCGTTATAACCTTATCACCAAGACACGATTTTGGAAACATCATTAGGACCCTATTTGAATTAGAAAATATTGTCCCAAATCATGTTATTGAATGTAGGAGAGTTGAATTAGCCCACAAATTTGTTGAAAGAGGTTTGGGAATTACATTGCTACCTGAAATGTATGTCGAACAACTAGGTCAAGAAGATAACATAGAATATTTTATTATTGATAAGTATAGACCTACTAGAAATATCTCTCTTATTTATTCCAAAAACAGATTCTTAATTGAACCAGCAAGCAGATTTATTGATTTATTCCTAAAAAAATTTGCAACTCCTGAAACTCTTCCAAATATAAATATATAGCCCGGATTCTATATCTTCGATTATCTGCATTGTACCTATTAAGCACCGAAAGCTACATACCAGATTTGTGAGCTAAGATAAACTATCTTTTCATTTTTATAGGCTTCTGTTTGCTTTATGATATCATTATCAAAGATTTGTTCAGCAGATGTATTGCCAACGGTAATAGCAGCTCTGTCGATTACGAAAATATATTGGGGGTTTTTCTAATGTTTTCAAAGGTAGCTTTAACATAAAAGAAGGGATTTTACTGTGAAGAGAAATTGCGCTTACTGTAGGATATAACAATCAAAATTATTACAATATGTCATTTAAACGGCATGTAGGTATACACCATTAAATTGTAGAAATAAATATAGGGAGCTTATCTATAAACTCCCTATATACTATGTTTTCAATGAAACTTAATATTATAGTTTAAAATTATCGACCACTGTATTTAGTGTAGTAGATATACCCTCCAATTTAGTTGATAGCTTAGCAATTTCATCGATTGTTGCCGATTGATCTTGAATTGAGGCCGCGATCTGTTCAGTAGCCGCTGCTGACTCTTCCGTAACAGATGACATATCTTCTATGGTTTTTATTACAATTTCTTTACTCATTGCAGTATCTCTAATGCTATCAATTAAAGTTCTAATTTGTTTTATAACACTGTTAACGGACAAATTTATATTTTCAAATGATTCTTTTGTCTCCATGGATTTTTTTGCCGTCTCTTCCATAGAATTTTTGGACGATGCCACATTGCTTTTCGTATTTGAAATTTCATTTTGAATATCCTTTATAGAAGCTTCTATAATATTTGTATTTTCCGAAACTTGATTTGCTAATTTTCTTATTTCATTAGCAACTACTTCAAATCCCCTTCCATGCTCTCCCGCCCTTGCCGCTTCTATTGAAGCATTTAATGCTAATAAATTAGTCTGCTCTGCTATGCTCCTTATTGTATCTATTATTTTCCCTATCTCTATAGATTTGTCATCTAGAATATTTACCTGTGAATTCATATTTTCAATAATAATATTGTTATTTTTGACTTGCGTTTCCAATAATCCAATGGATTTAATTCCTGCTTCATTCACATTAACAATCTTTTCAATATCCTTATTGATTAAATCTGTATTTTCATCCATCAAATTGATTTTATTGTCCAAAGCCAAAAGCTCTTGAAACCCTTGCTCCGCACTTTTAGCTTGATCACTGGACCCCTTTGCCACTTCATCTATAGAAATTGCTATTTGCTCTATTGATGCTGAAGTCTCTTCCATTGAACTTGCCAAATCGATTGAATCATCTTCTATATCATGGGATATAGCTTTTATCTTTTTAACTATTTCCTGTAAATTGCCTTGCAATTTATACATTGCTTTTGCCATATGCCCCAATTCTGTGCTACTGTTGGCTATTTTAATATATTTGTCATTATGAATTAAATTGAAATCCGACAAATCTAATGCTAATTCGGTCAGATTTTTCACCGGTTCAATTACAAGCTTGTCCATAGCAATAAAAACAATCATAAAAATAATTATTATAATTATATTTATACTTATAATAGCAGTAGTTTGTCTTTTACTTGACGCTACTGACTCTTGAACGAACATATTTGTGTTTGAGCCTAACTTATTACTTATAGCATTGGATAAATTCAATACTTTGTCTAATCTAGGCTCTATGTTTTCATAGTAGCTGTCTATTCGATCCAAGGTAGATAAATCATTTATATTTTCTGCTGATTTGTGTAAATCTCTATGATATTCGTCTATCTCCACCAAGAGAGATTTTACATCTTCAGGCAGTGCATTATAATTTCGAGAATTCATTATATCCCTATACTTTTTGCCAAAAGCACAATTATCCGAATCAAGCTCACCTGTAAAATCTTCATCTCTTAAGATGGATTCCAATAGATTGTTTTTCCATACCAGATGACTTTCTTTAGCATCCATAAACACTTGATTCATATTATTTAGTTCCCTTACATTTAGTGACCATTCTAATTGTTTTCTGGCATTAATAAAAGTCATTACACTCCCTGCGATAAGTACTATGATTACGAGTATAAAAATCAGATATGTCCTTTTCTTTAGTGTCATATTGTTCAAATATAAAACCTCCTTGTAAATATATAAGTGTAAATAATTACCAGTTTGCCAACAAAACAATTAATACCCTTCAAAAATCAAATATAAACATAGTTTTATAAAGTTATTTTTAGATGTATAGTCTAATCTCAAATATTTAACCTTTTTCTTATATTTGAATATATTAATTAATGGAATATTTATCCCACAATATATTATATGAAAGAAGGATAATTCTAATGGAAATTGTAAGATACAAGGAGATTCAGAAGGTTCAATTTATTATTATATTATTAAATATCATAACATCAATATCAAAACTTTTTACAGGCTTTATAATAAATTCTGCTTCAATGATGGCTGATGGATTCCATTCCATGACGGATGCCTTAAACAACGTAGCAGGTATGATAGGAGTATATTTTGCATTTCAGCCTGATGACGAAAGGCATCCGTATGGTCACAGAAAATTTGAAACCATGGCTACACTGTTAATTAGCGGACTTCTATTGTTTACATCACTTAACTTATTAAAAGGTGCATTTGAAAGAATTGTTAACCCAAAAGTACAAACCGTTACAGCTAAAAGCTTTATAATTATGATATTCAGCATAATAGTAAATATCTGTGTAACTACTTACGAAAGGAAAAAGGGTAAGCAGTTGCAAAGTGACTTTTTAATTTCAGATGCAACTCACACTTTAAGTGATGTGTTCGTATCCATATCTGTATTGGGAACTTTGATAGCAGTAAAGCTTGGACTTTCTTGGATGGATGTACTAGTGTCAATATTTATTGCATTAATTATAGCAAAATCCTCTTTTGATATAGTTAAAATGAGTGCAAATATACTCTGTGATGCAATAGCATTAAATCCCGAAGATATTTCCAATGTGGTATGTGAATTTGATGAAGTTCATTCTTGTCATAAGATACGTTCAAGGGGTCGTGCAGATGATATACATTTAGATTTGCATGTAGTTGCTGCCAATGATATGAGCCTTGATAAAGCACATAGTCTGGTACATAATATTGAAAAGCTTCTAAAGTCCAGATTCCCTGGAGTAACAGACGTAAACGTTCATGTAGATCCTTTAGACTATTATATGAACAAAAGTGCAAATAAATAATCATAACAATTCATACCCACCCAGTGAAATATAACTAGGCATAAAACCTTGGATATTTCTACTGTCGGGCACACAGCAATGCACAATTGCTGGGGTCGAGCTTTCGGGTAATAAAGACAATTAGCAGTTGACAATGGACAATTAAAAAATAGTGGAGAGTTAAGAACTATGAATGAAGAGTACTTGCCCCCTATTTACCTATTGACAATTAGTGATTTAAAGTCTATAATTTATTTTGTAATGATTACAATTCAGTAAATATTACAAAATTATTAATCTTAAAATAAAGGAAAATGCTATGGATATATCTATTAAAAAAATAGCTCATTCATTATCTGCAAAAGGTATAAAACCGTCTCATCAGAGAATAAAAATTATGGAATATCTATTGAAAAATAGATGCCATCCTACAGTTGACATGATCTATACTGATCTTCAAGAAGAGATACCCACTCTCTCAAAGACCACAGTATATAATACATTAAATTTATTTACAGAATCAGAATTGGTAAGAGTGCTATCTATAGATGGCATTGAATCCAAATATGATATCAATGTAGAAAATCACGGGCATTTTATATGTGAATCCTGTGGGAAGCTTTATGATTTTCCAATAGATATAGATAAATATGTAATTGATGAACTTATTGATTTTAAGATTAATGAAAAAAATGTTTATTATAAAGGCATCTGTCCTAGATGCTTAAAGAAATAAAATAATTTTAAATCAGGAGGAAAACAATGAAAAACTTAAAGGGGACAAAAACAGCAGTAAATTTAATGAAGGCATTTGCAGGAGAGTCACAAGCTAGAAACAGATATACATACTATGCTTCTGTGGCTGATAAAGAAGGTTTTAAGCAAATTAAAAATATCTTTATTGAAACTGCTGATAATGAAAAAGAACACGCTAAGAGAATTTATAAATTTTTACTTGAAGGATTAAAAGATGAAGTTCCAACTACGATTGAAATAGATTCCACTTTCCCTGTTGCACAAGGCAATACTTTAGATAATCTAAAGGCTGCTGCAAGCGGAGAAAATGAAGAATGGGATAAAATGTATCCTGAATTTGCAGATGTTGCAGATGAAGAAGGTTTTAATGAAATAGCAGGAGTATTTAGAGCTATAGCTATTGCTGAAAAAGCTCATGAAAATAGATTTAACAAATTAGCCGACAATGTTTCAAATGATAAAGTATTTAAAAAAGAAAAGAAGGTATTGTGGAAATGCGGTAATTGCGGATATATTTTTGAAGGTCCGAATGCACCCGAAAAATGCCCTGCATGTGATCATCCACAAGCACATTTTGAACTTTTTGTAGAAACTTATTAATATATTTATAGATACCGCGGTTTTTAGTACCGCGGTTTTTTTATGTAATATTTGGTATTTACCTGTTTTGGGTTTACATAGGAAAAATGTTAAAGTATAATGTCAATATTGCATAGCCAAAATTTGCAGCTCACGGTTTAAGGTAAAACTTTGAGAAAATGAGGTAAATCCCTCCATTAAGGTCGGGATGACGGGGCAGCTAATGAGATCCCGGATCTCGGATGCCCATTATCTGATAGTATAAAGGAGTGTGTTGGCTTATGAAAATCAAAACATTTTTATCAATCATAATAGTATTACTATTGTTGGGAAGTACAACAAGTGTATTTGCTAATGAAGGTTATGCAATGTTAGAATATTTAAGCAAAGGAAGTGAGGTTGAAAAGCTTCAGCAGGAACTACAAAAAAGAGACTATTACCAAGGTGCCATAGATGGTATATATGGTATAAATACAGAAAATGCCGTTATCAAGTTTCAGATAGATAATAAACTTCGAATTGACGGTATAGCAGGAAGTCAGACCCAATCAGCTTTATTTAATAGCTCTCAACCATCTAAAGGCTCAACCTCCTCTGCTAATACCTATAGCCAAGATGACCTGTATTGGTTAGCTAGAATTATAGAAGCAGAAGCAGGTTCTGAACCATATAACGGTAAAGTAGCCGTAGGAAATGTAATTTTAAATAGAGTTAAATCCAAAGAATTTCCTAATACAGTCTATGGTGTGATTTTTGAATACTATGGCAGTATTCCTCAATTTAGTCCGGTAGCTAATGGCAGTATTTACAACAATCCATCGCAAGAAAGCATACAAGCTGCTAAGGATGCACTAAACGGAGCTAACCCTGTTGGAAATGCAACTTACTTCTTTAATCCCGCTAAAGCATCAGGATCTTGGATTGTAAAGAATAAAACCTATTTAAGCAAAATAGGTGGACATGCCTTTTATGCGTAATTTGAAATTACTAGGTGTAGACATATAAGTCTACACCTTTTTAATCTAAAACTACATCTAGTCTAATTCAATTGCTCCTGTATTTAATGCATAGTATCTACCTTTTTGTTTCATTAAATCGTCATGATCTCCACGTTCTATTATTTCACCATGTTCCAATACCATAATTGCATTGGAATCGCGAACTGTAGAAAGCCTATGGGCGATTACAAAGGTAGTTCTTCCTTCCATAAGCTTATCCATGCCTTCTGATATAAGCTTTTCCGTTCTGGTATCTACAGATGACGTAGCTTCATCTAAAATCAATATGGTCGGATTTGCTACTGCTGCTCTTGCAATTGACAATAACTGACGCTCCCCTTGTGAAAGATTTTGCCCATCAGCTGTAATCCATGTATCATATCCATCAGGGAGATGTTTTATAAAGTAATGGGCATTAGCTAGCTTTGCCGCTTCCTTAACTTCCTCATCTGTGGCATCTAGCCTTCCATATCTAATATTATCCGCTATTGTTCCTTCAAATAAATGAACATCTTGAAGAACTATACTCATGGTACTTCTTAAATCAAATTTGTTTATTCGTTTAATGTCTATGCCATCATAAAGTATATTACCTTCATTTATCTCATAAAATCTATTGATTAGATTTGTTATGGTAGTCTTCCCTGCTCCGGTAGACCCAACAAAGGCAATTTTTTGACTTGGTTTTGCATAAAGATTTATATCGTTGAGAATTTGCTTACCTTCTACATAACCAAAATCCACATCTTTGAAAGTAATATATCCTTTTAGAGGTACCATTTCAAATTCTCCATTTTTCATAGGAACTTTCCAATAGGATTTTTTATCATTTTTATCTTCAACTAATCTAATATCACCTTCGTCAATTTCGACTTCTTCATCTAATATGTTAAATATTCTTTCCGCACCTGCCAGAGCGGCAAACAATGTATTTAACTGATTAGAAACTTGATTTATAGGTCTGGAAAATGATCTTGTATATTGTAAATATGAAGCAATATTACCTACGCTCAATCTATCTTTCATTACCAAAAATGATCCAAATATTGATATAAGAGCATATAATATATGTGATAAATTTCCCATAATAGGCATTAACATAACCCCAAAGGTTGAAGCCTCAGTGCTTGATTTCCTTAAAAATTCATTTTTTGTACTAAATTCATCTATAGCACGGTCTTCATAATTAAATACCTTGACTACCTTCTGCCCTGACATCATTTCTTCTATATAACCATTCATATCAGCTAATGCTGCTTGTTGGTTACGGAAATTTCTTGCAGATCTTTGACCTACGTATTTGACAAACAAAAGCATTATCATAAGCATCCCAACAACAATAATAGTAAGAATAGGGCTTAAAAGTAACATCATTACAAATGAACCGACTATCGTTACTACAGATAACGTAATTTGGGATACGCTTTGCTCTAAAGCTTGATTTAATATATCCACATCATTTGTAAATGTTGACATCAATTCTCCATGGGAATGAGTATCAAAAAATGAAATTGGTAGTTTCTCCATATGAGAAAACATATCCTGACGAATCTTATGAACTGTTTTCTGTGCAAGTCTTGCCATCAACAAATTACCTATATATTCACTTATAGTGACAGCAATCACAAGAATTCCCATATAGATAAGGTATTTTATAAACAATCCTCGATTATGATCACCTACCAAAGTGTCAATGATTGGGCTAAGCATAGCATTTACTCCTATTTGTGCTACTGAGCTAAACATTATAAAAAATATTCCACTGAAAAACATCATCTTATTGTATTTGAAATAACTGAATAATCTTACTAAGGTTTTCTTAGGGTTTTTCGCCCGTAACTGTCTTTGATTTGATTTATTGCTCATTCTCCAATCACCCCTTTCTGCTGTGACTCATAGATTTCCCTATAAACAGGAGATGATTTCATCAATTCTTCATGATTACCAATTGCCTCTATCTCACCTTCATGTAATACAATAACCCTGTTAGCATGCTGAATGGATGCGATTCTTTGTGCTATTATAATGGTTGTTACATCTCCAAGATTCTCTTTAAAAGCCCTCTGAATCTGAGCATCAGTTGCCATATCAACTGCACTGGTAGAATCATCTAAAATTATGACCTTAGGAGATTTAAGCAAAGCTCTCGCAATAGTAAGCCTTTGTTTCTGTCCGCCTGAGAAATTATCTCCACCTTGTTCGACTCTATGTTCCAGTCCATCTTCGTATTGCGAAACAAATTCCCATGCTTGCGCATGCTTCAAAGCAGCTATTATCTCTTCATCAGTAGCATTCTCATTGCCCCATTTCATATTTTCACGAATAGTTCCTGAAAACAAAGTGTTTTTTTGTAATACAAATGCTACCTGATCCCTTAAACTTTTAATATCATAATCTCTTACGTCTGCTCCTCCTACAGTCACAGACCCGTCTGTTGCATCATAAAGCCTAGGAATCAATTGCACTAAAGTAGATTTTGAAGATCCAGTAGAGCCAATTATCCCAAGAATTTCTCCGGAATTAACCTTAAAGTTTATATTTTTTAAGGTCTTTTCATTGCTTTTCAGATAAATAAAACTTACATTATCAAAACTTATTGACCCATCTTTTAATTCCTTGATTGGATTTGATTTTTCCTTTATCTCCGATTCGGTATTTAGAATTTCCAGTATTCTCTGCATAGATGCTGATCCACGTAAAAATTGCATAAAAAACATCGAAAGCAGCATAATAGCCATCATAACTTGCATAATATATGAAATAAAAGAAATTAGCTCCCCTCCGCCTAGACTACCTATGACTACCTGTTGACCGCCGAACCACAATATAGATATAATCGTAGAATATATGATAAGATTTAATATAGGCGAAACCAACAATGCAATAGAAATAGCCTCTAATGCAAGATCTCTTAATGCATCATTTCTTTCTTCAAATCTTCCTTCTTCGTGTTTTTGCCTGTTAAATGATTTAACAACTCTAATACCTGTAAGATTCTCTTGAATTATGGCATTTACTCTGTCAATTCTCGTTTGAAGCTTCAGAAACAAAGGCCTTGCTTTTTTTAATCCTATGAACATTATAATTACTGTAGTCGGTATAGCTATTAAAAATACTTTTGCTAAAGAGGAATTTATCTTAAAAGCCATAATTAATGCGAACAATAACAAAAATGGTGCCCTAATTGCCATACGAAGGCTCATCATTGTAACTTGACCTATTGTATTGCAATCGTTGGTAAGCCTGGTTATAAGTGATGATACTGTAAAATTATCCAAATTTGCAAATGAGAAATTTTGAACTCGTTTAAACGTTTCATTTCTTAGCTCTGCTGCAAATCCATATCCTGCCCTAGCTCCACAATAAGCACTTAAAACACCAAATACCATTCCGAAAACTGCTGATAAAACCATCAACAACCCGACTTTTACTATATAATCGATATCCCTATTTGCTATACCTATATCAACTATACGTGACATAAGATAGGGGATTACAATGTCTGTCACAACTTCCAATATCATCAATATTGGACTTAGTATGGCATATATCTTATACTTCTCCATCAAATGTATTACTTTTTTCAATTATATATCCCTCCTATTCCGTCTTACCCATTGAGTCAATATTAGTATTCATCCTGTCTAGATTTTTATTTATCTTAATCAATGACATTTGCAATTTTTTAAGCTCCTCTTCATCAAGTCCTTCGAACATATCCTTGTATTTTTTTACCACGTATTCTTTATAGTCATCTATCATAGAAATACCCAGATCCGTTATGACCAATCGATTGTATCTCATATCAGTTTCCAATGGAACTTGTTTGAGCATTTTTAACTTAATTAGCCTTTTTACCGCGTTGCTCATTGCACCCTCGGTAAATTTCATTTGCTGTGCCAATTCCTTTTGATTGGCATTTGGATTGTTGTAAATTCTCATTGTAAGAAATAAAAGTCCAAAGGATATTCCATACTCATCTATCTTATGCTGTAACACCTGAGATATTTTATGATGAGTTTCTTTTAGCTGAATCGCAACATCTGACTCATACATCTTACTACCACCTTTCAATTACTTTATCACTAAACTATTTAAATCGAATAGTTTAATGCTAAACTATTTTTGTCAATTTGTCAATACCTTTTTATCAGAAATTCAAGATGCCAAAAAATCTGAACCTCTAAGAACATACCCTACCCTTAGAGGTTCAAAACTAATAAATTATAATTAATAAAGCCTTCAAATGTATTTTTATTTGAAAACTTTACTCTTTATAACTTATACTAATGAAGTTAATAATTTTATTGTGGGTCATCAATACTTACAAAAATAGTTTTTTTCTTATTACTACCCTTATTAATAAGCGAACTATGTTCTTCTAAGAACTTAGTACTGATATTACCATCTTTAAAATCCCCATCTTTCATAATTTCAATCAATAAGGGTATATTTGTGTCAATACCTTCTATACACGTCTCTGTCAAGGCTCTGCACATTCTTGATATTGCTTCATCTCTATCCATACCAAAGGTAATTAACTTTGATAGCATAGAATCATAATAGGTGCTCACAGTATAGTCAGATTTTATTCCTGAATCCAGCCTAACACCAGGTCCACCCGGTGCTATATAATTGGTAATCTTCCCTGGTGATGGAATAAAATATTTGGTTGGATCCTCAGCATATATACGACATTCTATTGCATGCCCATTAAATTTTATATCTTCCTGTTTTATCTTCAATGGCTCACCAGCTGCAATGGCAATCTGTTCTTTAACTATATCTAGTGAAGTCACCATTTCGGTTATAGTATGTTCTACTTGTATCCTTGTATTCATCTCAAGAAAATAAAACTCTCCATCTTCATATATAAATTCCACAGTTCCAGCAGAATCATACCCTACTGAATTAGCAATTCTAACCGCGGTCTCACACATCTTTTCTCTAATTTCGTAAGATATAGCTAAAGACGGTGTCTCTTCTACAATTTTCATATGTCTTCTTTGTATAGAACATTCCCTTTCTCCCAAATGAATATAATTTCCATATTTATCACCTAATATTTGAATTTCTATATGCCTAGGTTTAGACAGATATTTCTCTAAGAATATGGAATCGTTGGCAAATAGGGAAATGGATGTGTTTCTGACTGCTACCAAGGCCTCCTTTAATTTATCCTGATGAGATACTAGTTTCATTCCAATTCCTCCACCGCCGGCAGCTGCTTTTACAAGAACTGGGTATCCTATACTTTCTGCTATCTTAGCTGCTTCTTCGTAACTCTTGATGGATGTTTCGCTGCCTTCTATAAGAGGGGTTCCCAAGTCAGCCATAAGTTTTCTAGCTTCAATTTTATCACCCATAAGCCGTATTATATTACTTCTTGGCCCTATAAAAGTTATACCGGCTCCCTCTACTGCCTCAGCAAACTTAGTTGTTTCAGACAAGAATCCATAGCCAGGATGTATAGCTTCGGAACCTGATATTTTGGCAATATTAATTATTTTATCCATATTTGTGTATGTCTCCTGCACTCTATTTCCATCAAGGCTATAGGCATAATCAGCTAAGATGGTATGCAGTGCATCTTTATCTGCATCTGAATATATAGCAACAGACTCTATCCCCATTTCTCTTAAAGCTCTTATTATTCTTACAGCTATTTCCCCTCTATTAGCTACTAATACTCTCTTAAACATGTCATTAAATCATCCTCCTGTTTTTTAACTTCCATACTTGTCGCGATGGTTATGTTATATAATAGTATAGTTTTTAATATAATTCAAGAAATTTATTGACTTATCATTTTACTCACTAACCTTATTAAAATAATAAATAATTCCCTTTGTAATTTGTTCTACAATCTCATTTTGATGTTCATCTTGCAGCAAAAGCTCCCTATCAATCTCATTGGAAATAAACCCTAGTTCAACTATTATTCCCGGTGGTAATGTATTTCCCAATATATAATAATTGCCCGAGGTTGCACCATGTTTAACTTCTATATCCATCTTTTTATATGTTGAGATATCATTTAAATATTCTTGCATGTGTTCTGCAAGATATTTTCCCTTTTCATTATCAGTTTGATAGAATATTATAGGACCTATTTTGTTTTTATTCTTAATATGATTTACATGTATGCTGATTAGTAAATCTGCACTACTTTCATTTACTATTTGCACCCTTGCCTCCAAATCTTCACGATGACGGCTTCCATTGCCTATGATACGATCATCAAGGGATTCATCAATTTCACGGCTCATGATGACAGTCGCACCTTTTTTCATTAGAAGTTCTTTAAGCTTTAACCCGATGGTAAGGTTTATATCTTTTTCAAGGATTTCTCCAATATTAGTTCCTCCGTCAATCCCTCCATGTCCCGGGTCTATTACTATAACTTTATTGTTTAGAGGACTTATCTTAATGATATTTACTACATTTTGAATCGTATTGCTATTTAAGGACAAAGCTAATACGATTACAAAAAATAATATATAATATCTCATATTTCTTTTGACAATTACAAATACAGTAGATCTATTCATCTAATATAATCACCTCTTATTTGTGGAATACTGGAAAATAGTTTATACTCCCATTAAATTGTTATTATAATTAATATATTCTTTATACCTATAAATAAGAATAGAGTAGAGAAATAACTGCTATGAGTTATTCCCCTCTCGTTGAACCGTACGT